>Ga0194048_10000020_pt1 | contig 68296 bp, 71 predicted proteins | sample JunL225m_MetaG_FD_161685 | JGI IMG/M metagenome (GOLD analysis project Ga0194048, IMG submission 161685) | Anoxic zone freshwater microbial communities from boreal shield lake in IISD Experimental Lakes Area, Ontario, Canada - Jun2016-L222-5m | ecosystem: Environmental > Aquatic > Freshwater >...
AACCAGCACCCGTCACCGTCGCCGTCGCCGTCACCGTCCCAGCAACAGCCGCAGCCGCCAACGCCAACACCGCAACACCCAGACCAACAAGAACTGAAACCCGCTGCTTCAACATGCGATCTCCCTTGACTCAGGACGCCCAACACAGGCGTCGCTTGATTGGTAAGAGCAGTGTCGAGGCACCAGGTTGCAAACGCGATGACCGGACCGTATGGAAACGGTGGCAGTCGATCGGCGGCTCTCGTGAACCGTTTTGGGCCGTTCTCCGTAGTAATCCACGCGACATCCCGCGACCTTCGATGCAGAGCGACCTCTTGACATCCGACGCCACCGTGATCGCCGACTGGCGCGACCTGCTGGCGATCGAGGACGCCGACGTCGTGGCGGCGAACTGCCGCGCGTTTCTCCAGCACCTACGTTGGCCGAACGGTATCCAGTGCCCTCGCTGCGACAGCGACCGGGTCGTCCCGGTGCATTCGCGCAACCAGCACGACTGCCGCGGCTGCCGGTATCGCTTCAGCATCACGAGCGGAACGGTGTTTCACGACTCGAACGTGCAGCTGTGCAAGTGGCTTGTGGCAGTCGGGCTGATCGTCGAGTCCGAGGATGGCTTCCCTGCGCATCGGCTCGCGAAGGCGATCGGCGTGACCTACAAGACCGCCTGGTCGATCGGCCACCGGATCCGGTCGGGGCTCGCCGGCCACACGTTCGAGCGACGGGCAGATGTCGGCGGGATGGTCGCCGACCGCCGACTCGCAGGCGACTACCACCAGGTGAGTCTCAAGTACCTGCCGGGCTACCTCGCCGAGCGTGAGTGGCGTGAGCAGAACTCCGCCAACCCGCACGCGTTCCGCGATGCGATCCGCACGCTCTTGCAGGCACCGACGCAGAGCGCGGCCGACACCAAGCGCTGAGCCGCTCCCTCGCGCTCAGCGGCCCTGCCGCTGGCACGATGGGGCGGGCGCAACGAGAGGAGAGGTTGGCATGAGCGACGAGACACGCGAGGTATTCACCTATTCCGGCGAGGCGGCCGAGGTCTCCTGGGACGGGCGGCTCTGCATTCACGTCTCGGAGTGCTCACGCGCGCAGGGTGAGCTGTTCGTGCGCGGCCGCAAGCCCTGGGGCGATCCCGATCAGGCCACCGCAGACGAGATCGCCGACGTCGTCGCCCGCTGCCCGACCGGCGCGCTCTCGTACGCGCCGAAGGCTGATGGTCCCGCCGCCGAACGTCCGCCAACCGAGAACACGATCGTTGTTGCAAACAACGGCCCGCTGTATGTCCGTGGCGATCTGCGCATCGACGACGCGCCAGACGACATGCCAGGAATCACCACGCGGGCGGCGCTCTGCCGCTGCGGTCACTCAGCTCGCAAGCCCTTCTGTGATGGCAGCCATGAGAAGGACGGCTTCGTCGACCGAGGCGCGATCGGCTCAAGTGGCGATGGCTTCGCGTCGCCCGGCGGCGAGCTTGCGATTGCCTCCCGCCCGAACGGCCCGTACCTCGTCGTCGGGAACGTCACGCTCGTGACCGGCCACGGCGAGCGCCGCTGGCAGGGCACGAAGACGGCGCTGTGTCGCTGCGGCGAGTCGTCCAACAAGCCCTTCTGCGACGGCGCGCACGCGAAGATCGGCTTCACGACCTAGGAGCGCGGGTCGAAGCTCTCCCTGGCCGGAGGCGCTTCGGAGTTTGAGCAACGTCGATCGGGACGCGCCCCGATTCGCATTCGCGCCGCGGGGTGTTGGATGTCGGCATGGCGCCACTTCGGCCACTCAGCGCGTTCTGCGGTGTCGCGGCTTTCGCCCTCCTGGCCGTCGCGGGCGCGCCGGGTGGCCGCCATCTCTCTGCAGTCTCACTCGACATCCCGGCGCAGACCGACATCGCGGTCTCGCTGCAGGGCGGGCCACCGAACATCGGCAACGTCCCGACCGACGGGCTGAACTGCCAGATGCCGAGCACCTCGAGCAGGCCGCCGTTCACGATCAAGTGCCCCCTCGAGTACAGCTACCGCGAGAGCGGCGTCACGATGAACGGCTCGGCAACGTGGCTCTCGGAGGCGAAGTCGGGCACCTTCGCGATGACGTGCGACTGGGACATCTCGGTCACCGGCACCGTGACGGTTGATGTGAGCGCGACCGGCGTGAGCGGTGACCCGGTGATCTCCCTGGCCGGCATCGGCAGCCAGCCGTGCTCGTGGGCGATGGCGTTCGGTGGCGGAACAGCCCTCAACGGCACGCTTGAGGGACGTTCGACGATCGGGCTCGCCAGCCCGTCGACGGGCTTCTTCCGCGGCGAGTTCACCGTCACCGTCGTGGCGGGAACGGGCGACTTTGCCCGGGCAAACGGCGGCGGCTCGTTCACCGAGTACCAGGAGTTCTCCTTCGCCGGCCACACCCCCGCCGGGGCGATCCCCTCGACCTCGTCGATCCCGTCCGGCGGTTCGATTCCGTCGATCCCAAGCGGCATCCCGACCGGTCTCCCCACTGGGGCGATGTTCGGCACGCTCGCGAGGAGCTCCGCCATGCACCTGCACCTGAAGGCCGGAGCGCCGAGCGTCGCGCTGATCGTGCCGCCGCATGTCACGGTCGGTGGGAGCTACGCACTCCACGCCGCGACGGCTCCTGGAGCCGCCTGCAAGGCCGCCGCAACGCAGGGAGCGAAGAAGGTCGACCTGGGAAAGGCGACTGCCGCGAAACGGAATGGCAACGTGCTCTTCCCCGGCCACCTCGGATCGAAGCTGCGGAGCGGATCGTGGTCGCTCACGGCGAGCTGCGTCGTCGGCGGAACGACCGTGACCGACAAGGCCGTCGCGAAGATCGTCGCCCGCTAGGCGACGACGCGGTACACCTGGAACACCTCGGCGTACTCGCGGTTCACGTTGATGCCGTGCGTGCGGGCGACGTTCCAGACGTACTCGGGCTCGGCGTAGCGCCGGTGCTGCTGCGAGGCGTACTTCGAGAGCGCCGCGGCCTTGCGCTCGATGTGGGACTTGTCGAGCGCGAAGTACGCCTGGTAGGCGAAGTCGAAGTTGTTCCAGGGGATCTCGTACCCGAGGATCGTCGTGCGCTTGAAGGCGCGGAGGCCTTCGGCGGCGATCGCCTGGTGGTCCTGGTGGATGTCGTGGAGCGACGGCTGGAACACCACGTCGGGCTGCCAGTCGTTCCACATCTCGATCAGCAGCTCGAGGATCTCCTGGCGGTGATCGGGAAAGGTGCGGACGTCGAAGTCGTGGACCGTCAGGTTCTCGGGGGCGATCCCGATCTCGGCGGTCGCCGCGGCAACCTCATGGCGGAGCGTGTCGGGGGCGAACCCCTCCGGCAGCGACCGGGTCGCGATCGAGAACGCGACGTAGCGCACCTCCGCGCCCTCATCGACCAGCCGCGCCATCGTTCCGCCGCAGCCGAACTCGCCGTCGTCGGTGTGCGGCGCGAGCACGAGCGCGCGCTTCCAACCGAGCGTCACAGCGTCTCCTCCCGCACCGCGACCGCGCAGAGCGCGAGCAGCGACCAGAAGAGCGGATCCTCGAAGAGGGCGTTGTAGAAGAGCGAGTGCACCACGATCGCAACCAAGGCTAGTCCGAAGGCGAGCCGCACGCGCTCGGTTGCGGTCACACCCGCATTTCGCCGGAACGGCAGCCCGAACCCCGCGACGAGCAGCCAGGCGAGCAGGCCAAGCCCCGGGAGGCCCATCTCGGCTGCGACGGTGACGGGTGTGTCGTGGGACGCCGCCTTCTTTGGCCGGAATCCGCGCAGGTGCTCCTGCTGCCCGTAGGCGTGCTGGAAGTCACCGACGCCGACGCCGCCGACCGGATGGTGGAGCGCAAGCCGCAGCCCGTTCGAGACGAGGCCAGATCGCCCGCTCGTTGCATGCGAGAGCCCACCGGCACCCAGGAGACGGTGCCGCGCCTGTGGCACGCCGAGCGTCACAAGGACGAGCGCGATCGCCGCCACGGCAAGCGGGACGATCGCCCGCCGACGCCACAGCACGGTGAGGCCGACGACGATCGCGGCCGAGAGCGCAACGAAGCTCGACTGGGAGAACGACGGCACGAGTCCGGCCCAGATCGCGCTCACGCCGAGCAGTGCCGGCCAGGCCGCGCGGCGCGGACCGAAGAGGACGGCGACGAGCCCGACCGCGATGGCGACGACGAGAAAGCGTCCGTAGATCGACGGGTCGTAGAAGATCGAGTTGACGCGGTAGAACCAGCTCACCGGGGTGTAGGCGTTGTCGACCTTGACCTTCGGGTTCCAGTAGATCGTCCTCGTGACGTACTGCCAGCCGCCGAGAGCGGCGAACGCAAGCGCCATCACACCGAGCTGGGCTCCGAGCGCACCGACGAAGCGGAGGCTGAACCGCAGCCGCGCAAGGCACACCGCCAGCAGCCCGAACGGCAGCACGAAGAACAGGAGGTAGATGGCGCCCTCCCGGCGATCACCCGACCAGAGGAACGTCATGCCCGCCCACCCGATGAAGAGCGCGAGCGGGTAGGCGAGCGCGCCGAGCTCGCGCGAGCGGAGGTCATCGCCGAAGAGCTCCCACGCGAGCACGAGAAGCGCTGCCGCGACGATGAGGTACATCGGCAGGAGGAGGTTCGCCTGGGTCGCACCCACCGTGACCGGAATCCGAGCCGGCGCGCAGGCAAGGACGGCGACGGCGAGTAGCCACGGCACGCGGACGAAGATCCACGCGAGCCCGCCTGCGGCAAGCACGCCGACCACGGCGGCTGCCGCGAAGAGCCGATGGTGCCCCGAGGGCGCAAGCCAGAGCGCAAGCGATGCGCAGCCGGCGGCCCAGGCGAGCAGCCCGCCGATGCGCCAGGTGCGCGACCGTGCGAGGATGAGCGCAGCAAGACCGAGACAGCCGAGAGCCCCGCCGAGATGGCCGAGCGTGTTCATCCGACCACCACGACGGCGCTCGCCGCGTGGGAGCCGACGCTCACAAAGAGCGTGTACGTCCCCGGACTGGCGGGCGCCTGCACGTGCAGCGTGTGCGAGCGGCTCGTCCCACGAACGCCGGCGAGAAGCCACGAGACGGTCGGGGCGTCGGCTGACACCGAGACCTCGAACGGCTGGCCGGGACCGACCGCCACGCGCGTGCGCCCGAGCGCCACGTAGCGAACCTTGACGCGCGCAACCTCGACCGGCTTGGAGCGGTTGCCCGCCTCGTCCTCGGCGAGCATCGTCACGACGTGCGTCTGCCCCGGCAACGCGACGCGACCGCCGAGCTTGCCGTTCCAGGAGGCGGCGCCGCGGAGTGCGCGTCGCGCGAACCAGACCTGCTTCCCGTCGACAAGCAGGACGGCGTGGGCCTTCTCGTCGAGCGAGTAGCGCACCGTGAACACATCGCCGGCGCCGTCCCCGTCGGGCGAGATCGTCTGCACGGCCTGGAAGTGGCGGAAGCTCACGAACCGTGGCGGCGTCGTATCGATCTCGACCGGGTTCGGCAGGGTGATCGTCCGATGCTGCTGTGCGAGATGGACGACCGGGTAGTAGATCCCCTCGGGCAACACGGCGCGCCCGTCACGGCCGGTGAACTGAAGCGACACGAGTCCGCGCAAGTAGGCACGGCCCGAGACGATCGTCGCAACCCGCTCGTCACCTCGCACCATCCAGATGGTCAGCCGATCGGCCTTGCGAAGTCGAAAGCCGATCGGCACGGTTGCCGTTGCGCAGCGACAGGCAGGCGAGAAGACGTTGTGCGGAACGTCCGTCCCGTAGATCGGTGAGAGCTCGGTCTTGGCGCCCTCGGTCAGCGTGAAGGCGCCCGCCGTCGCCGCCAGAAGCGCCACACAGAAAGCGGTCGAGATGACCCGGGCCACGGCCCGGTCGATTCTACGCCGCGTCTCGTAACAGGCTGCGTGCTGCCGCACGGTGCGCGCGCACCTGATGCGTGACCCAGGCAACCAGCACGACCACGCCCACGCCGAGTGAGACAGCGATCACGTAGTTCGCCTGTGGAAACGAGACGAGCTTCAGCCCCGAGAGCAGCAGGATGAACCCGAACGAGATCCGCAGCTCGCGCTCCGGCACCCGGATCGACAGATGGGATCCGACGAGAACACCCGGGATCGATCCGGTCAGCAGCCAGAGCATCGCGTGCCCGTTCACATCGCCGTGGATCAGGTGCGAGATCCCCGCGACCCAGAGCAGAACGGCCGCGTGGAAGAGGTCGGTCCCGACCATCTTCTGCGCCGTGAGCGGATAGGCAAACAGCATCGCGAGGCCGAAGAACGTGCCGGAGCCGACCGAGGTGAGCCCGACGACGAAGCCGCCGATCGCACCGATCAGGACGGCGAGCATCCGGTCGCGTGGCTGCAGGTGGAACGGCGCGTCGCTGCCCCGGTTCTTGACGAGCATCCTCGCGAGGAAGCCGAGACCACCGACGATCAAGGCGCCGCCGACGATCTTCTGCAGCGAAGTCATGCTGTGGTCGCCGACCCGATTGGCAACCTGAACACCAAACAGCGACATCGGCGCCGAGCCGAGCAGCATCCAGCCTGCGAGCCGCGCGTGCACCGTGCCGAGCCGGCGGTGGTGCACGGCCCCGAACGACTTGAAGATCGCCCCGTGGAGGATGTCCGTGCCAACGGCGACCTTGGCGTTGAAGCCGAACAGGAGGATCAGGATCGGCGTCATCAACGAGCCGCCGCCCATCCCCGTCATCCCGACGAGCACGCCGATGAGCAGCCCGGTGAGGGTGAACTCCCAGGTCAAGGGCGATATCCGGGGATCGGGCAGGAGACGAACGGCTTACCGGTGAGCCGGCGGCCGAGCTTGTACGCCTCGCAGCCGGTGCAGAACCCGGTCACGGCGGCGAGCAAGGCAAGAACCGAGACGAGGATCCCAAGACCGAGGCCGACCCCGTCGAGGCCGAGCACGTATGCGAGTGACGAGGCGGCGAGCACCCCGAAGCCGATCAGGTTGGCTGCACGGGGCGGGCGAGAGTCCTCGAGCGGCCCCTCGCCGAAGCGCGGCTGGATGAACGCGAAGTAGGCGACGCAGGTGAGGCAGAAGCGACGGCCGAACGTGAGTCCGGTGCCGAGATGGAGCGCCAGGAGCGCGAAGAGCCACCACCAGCCGGTCGCGGCGCCGAGCACCGCGACGAGGCCGACGAACGTCTGGTTGAACCGCGGCGCGTGCGAGTCGATCACGTTCAGGTCGCGGTAGGGATCTGCGAGACGAACCGGCGGAGTCGTCATGAGGCCTCGATCACCATGCCGGCTGCGACGGTGTCGTTCGTCGCGTCGTCGATCAGGATGAACGCACCGGTCGCCCGGTTGCGCGCGTACGGGTCGACCGCGAGCGGGTCGGCGAGCCGGATCTTGACGACGCCGAGGTCGTTCAGCTCGAGGCGCTCGGGTGCGGTGCGATCCGCGAGCGTCTCCATGTCAACCACCGAGACGAGCTCCTCGACGATCGCCCTGACCGAGCGGGTCGTGTGCTTGATCGTGAGCTTCATACGCGGCTCGAGCGGCTTCTCGCTCATCCAGCAGAGCTCCGCGGTGAGGTTGCGGGCGACGATCGGCGGGTTCGCCGGATCGGCGAGCATGTCGCCCCGGCCCACGTCGATGTCGTCCTCGAGGCGGATCGTGACCGACTGCGGCGGCATCGCGAGCTCGAGCTCACCTTCGAGCGTGTCGATCGAAGCGACCTTGCTGCGTCGGCCGGACGGGAGCACGACGACCTCGTCGCCGGGACGCCAGATGCCTCCCGCGACGGAGCCTGCATAGCCGCGGTAGTCGTGATGCTCGGCCGTCATCGGCCTGATCACCCACTGCACGGGAAAGCGCCGCTCGGCGAGGTTACGGTCACCCGCGAGTTCGATCGACTCGAGATGCTCGAGCATCGTTGGCCCCTCGTACCAGGGCATCGACGTGCCACGGTCGACGACGTTGTCGCCGTCGAGCGCGGACATCGGGATCGCGAGCGCGTCGTGAAGGCCGAGCCGCGCCGAGAGATCCTTCAGGTCGGCTTCGATCTCGGCGAACCGCTCAGCCGAGTAGTCGACGAGGTCCATCTTGTTGACGGCGACGATCACGTGCGGGATCGCGAGGATCGCGGCGATGTAGGAGTGACGGCGGGTCTGCTCGACGACTCCCTTGCGGGCGTCGAGCAGGATCACTGCGACGTCAGCTGTGGAGGCACCGGTGACCATGTTGCGCGTGTACTGGACGTGACCGGGAGCGTCGGCGAGCTGGAAGCGCCGCCGCGGCGTCACGAACGAGCGATACGCGACGTCGATCGTGATGCCCTGCTCACGCTCGGCCCGGAGGCCGTCGGTGAGGAGCGCCAGGTTGACGTAGCCGTCGCCGCGCCGCAGCGAGGACTCCTCGATCTGCTCGAGCGTGTCGGCGAGGATCTGCTTCGTGTCGTAGAGCAGCCGGCCGATCAGCGTCGACTTGCCGTCGTCTACGGAGCCCGCCGTGACGAGCCGCAGCAGCTCGGCCCGCATCATGGTGTCGGACGTGCCGGTCATCGTGCGCCTCCTTCGTGGCCGCCTGGGGCCGGGTTCCGCCTAGAAGTAGCCATCGCGCTTCCTGTCCTCCATCGCAGCCTCGCTGGCACGGTCGTCGGCCCGCGTCTCGCCGCGCTCGGTGATGCGAGTCGCAGCGATCTCGCTCACGACCTCGTCGATCGTCGAGGCGTGCGAGAGCACACCGCCGGTGCAGGTCATGTCGCCGACCGTGCGGAAGCGCACAGATGCGACGAACGGATCCTCGCCCGGGAGCCGCTCCACGTAGGACGAGACGGCGTAGAGCATGTCGTCGCGCCGGAAGACCTCACGGTCGTGGGTGAAGTAGATCGACGGCAGCTCGAGCTGCTCGCGGGCGATGTACTGCCAGACGTCGAGCTCCGTCCAGTTCGAGATCGGGAAGACCCGGATCTGCTCGCCCTTGCGGATGCGACCGTTGTAGAGGTTCCACAGCTCGGGGCGTTGCGCGCGCGGGTTCCACTGGCCGAACTCGTCGCGGAAGCTGAAGATGCGCTCCTTCGCCCGGGCGCGCTCCTCGTCGCGACGGGCCCCGCCCATCGCCGCGTCGAAGCCGTGCTCCTCGATCGCATCGAGCAGCGTGACGGTCTGCAACTGGTTGCGCGAGGCGCGCGGGCCTGTCTGCTCGACCGCACGCCCCTTGTCGATCGACTCCTGGACGCTCGCCACGATCAGCCGCTCGCCAAGCTCGGCAGCGCGGCGGTCGCGGTACTCGATCACCTCGGGGAAGTTGTGCCCCGTGTCGATGTGCATGAAGGGAAACGGGAACTTCCCGGGCCGGAAGGCCTTCTCTGCGAGACGCAGCAGGATGATCGAGTCCTTGCCGCCGGAGAAGAGCAGCACGGGGCGCTCGCGCTCCGCTGCAACCTCGCGCATGATGTGGATCGCCTCGGCCTCGAGCTCGTCGAGGTGCGAGAGCGTGAACGGACGTGCGACGGCACTCATACCGTGACCTCCTCGGATAGCAGCCCGAGCTCTTCGAGCCGTGCGATGACGATCCGGGCTGACTCCTCGGGCGTGCGGCCCTCGGTCTCGACCCGGATCTCGGGATCGGCAGGTTCTTCGTACGGGTCGGAGACGCCGGTGAACTCCGGGATCTCGCCCGAGTAGGCCTTCTTGTAGAGCCCCTTCGGGTCACGACGCGCACACTCCTGGAGCGAGGTCGCGACGTAGACCTCGACGAACGTCACGTGCTCCTCGGTGAGCACCCGGGCGCGGTTGCGTCCGTCGGCATACGGCGAGATCACCGAGACGACCACGCCTGCGCCGGCACGTGCCACCCGACTTGCGACCCACCCGATGCGGGCGACGTTGGTGTCGCGATCTTCCTTGGAGAAGCCGAGGTCGCGCGAGAGATGCTCGCGCACCACGTCGCCGTCGAGCCGCTCAACGAGCACGCCTCGCTGCTCGAGCTCGCGCTCGACGAGCGCGGCGATGGTCGACTTGCCGGCACCGGAGAGGCCGGTCAGCCACAGCACGAAGCCGCTCATTGCTGCACCACGTGCAGGCCGCACTCCGTCTTCTCCTGGTCGGCCCAGCGCCCTTCGCGGCCGGCTCCCGGCTTGGTGCAGTGCGTGCAGCCGATCGAGGAGTAGCCGCGGTCGTGAAGCTCGTTGTAGGGAAGCTCGTGCTCCTTGATGTACGCGAAGCAGCGCTCGTCGTCCCAGTCGGCAAGCGGGTTTGCCTTCCAGAGGCCGTACTTTTCGTCCCAGAGGAGCTTCGGTGCGTCGGCCCGCGTCGGGGACTGGTCGCGGCGAAGTCCGGTGATCCACGCGTCGAGATCGCCGAGGGCACGGCCGAGCGGCTCGACCTTGCGGATCGCGCAGCAGAGGTCGGGCTTCGTCAGCCAGAGCTTCTCGCCGTGGATCGCCGCCTGGCGGCCGAGCGACTGACCCTCGTACACCTCGACCTTGATCCCGTAGCGGCGCTCGACCTCGCGCCAGACGGCGTAGGTCTCGGGAAAGAGGACATGGGTATCGAGCGCGAACACGCGCGCCTTCGGATCGATGGCAAGCAGCATGTCGAGCAGCACCGTCTCCTCCTTCTGGAAGGAACAGGCGAGCGAGACGCGGCCGGGGAACCCGGCGAGGAGCAGCGCGAGGATCTCCCGCGCTCCCATCGCCTCGACGGCGGTGGCGTCAGGAAGCTGAAACGTCGTGGTGCTCACGCAGCAACACCTCCTTGAACGTGTCCCCGCGGAGACCGAGACGGAGCGTCTCGAGCGGGATCACCTCGTCCGGTGGGATGTTTCCGAGGTTCACCTCGGAGCCGAAGCTCTTCACGAACCAGGCCTGCGCCGACTTGGTCGGGGCTTCGAAGATGACGTTCTCGAGGCCGATGGCCCCGGCGATCTCGCCGATCAGCTCAGTGCGCATCCCGCCGGAGGAGTCGAAGATGCCGGCGGTGCCGCCCTCGCGCGCCTCGGTGATGACCTTCCAGGCGCCAGCGTCGAGCTCCTCGCGCAGCCACTGCGTCCACTGCGCCGCGGTGTACTCGACCGACGAGTCCTTGGAGCCGACCTCGGAGAGGACGGTGAAGTCGCGGGCGAAGTCGGCGATCAGCTCGAGCTTGCGCTCGCGCGGCAGGTCGATCACCCCGTCGGAGATCTCGACGTGCGTCAGTCCTAGCTCGTTGAGCCAGCTCTTGTACTCCTCGACCTTGCCACGGGCGATGACCGCCTCGCAGAACGTCCCGCCGATCACGACCTTCTTGCCCGCGAGCACGTCGAGCTTGCGGCTCAGGTTCGGCGTCACGTAGGCAGTGCCCCAGCCGAGCTTGACGATGTCGATGAAGTCCCCGGACGTCTCGAGGACGTCCTCCCACCCACGAGGCCCCAGGCCCTTGTCGATCACATGGGTGAGGCCGCCGTGACGCGGCAGCAGACCGAGGTCGAAACTAGAAGCGGGCAAAGATCTCCTTCAGCTTCACGTTCGCGGCAGCCTGAACGTCGTGGTAGAGCGAGTTGCCGTGGGCGTCGATCCCGACGGTCAACGGGCCGAAGTCCTTGACCCGGAACTTCCAGAGGCACTCGGGCATGAGCTCCTCCCAGGCGACCTCCTCGATCTCCTCGATCTGGGTCGTCTCGAGCGCCGCAGCGCCGCCGACGATCGCGAAGTAGACCATCCCGAGTCGCTGCATCGGCTCGATCGCCTCGTCGGGAAACCCGCCCTTGCCGCAGATCGCCCGGACGCCGTACTGGCTCCCGAGGCCCTCGGTGAAGCGCACCATGCGGGCGCTCGTCGTGGTGCCGATACAGATCTTCTCGTACTTGCCGGGCCCGAGCTTGCGGACGTTCGGGGCCGTGTGGAGGAGGAACGCGCCGGCGATGTCCATCGGCGGCTCGATCCCCTGGTCGAAGATGCGGATCTGCGTGCGGTCACGGATGCCGATGATGTGGCCCTGCACCGTGACCTCGTCGCCCGCGCGGAGCTTGAGGATCTCCTGCGGGTCGGTGATTGGAAATGTGACGGTGTGATTTGCCATCACGCCTCCCGGTCGTAGACGATGTCGCCGGCGGCACTGATGTGGGCGCTCGCGCGGCGCGCGGCCCAGCACTGGTAGTTGACCGCAACGGGGTTGAGAGTCATGTGCGTGTCGGCGTGCTCGATGTGGCACTGCAGGACGGTGACGTCGCCGCCGAGGCCCATCGGGCCGATGCCCGTCTCGTTGAGCAGGCCGTAGAGCTCGTCCTCGAGCTCGGCGACGAGCGGATCGGCGTTGCGGGTACCGATCGGACGCATGATCGCCTCCTTGGCGAGGTGCATCGCGTAGTCGGCGGAGCCGCCGATGCCGACGCCGACGATCCCGGGCGGGCACGGCTTGCCGCCGGCACCGACGATCGACTCGAGCACGAAGCGCTTGATCCCGTTGACCCCGTCGGCCGGAATACACATCTTGAGGAAGCTCATGTTCTCCGAGCCCGAGCCCTTCGGCACACACTTAACGTCGAGGCCGTCCCAGTCGGAGATGAACTCCCAGTGGACGATCGGCAGGCGGTACCCGATGTTCGGGCCGGTGTTCTCGCGGGTGATCGTGTGTACGGCGTTCGAGCGGAGCGGATGCTCGACGGTCGCGCGGGCCGTGCCGGTGCGCAGGCCCTCGTAGATCCGGGCCGGGTGGAGCGGGAAGCCCTCGCCAACGCGGCAGTGGTAGACCGCGATGCCCGTGTCCTGGCAGACGAGGTTCTTCTCGTTGTCGGCGATGTTGACGTTGCGGTGGATCGTCTCGAGGACGCGCTTGCCCGGAACGGAGGTCTCGCGTAGGCGAGCCGCCGCGAGGGCGTCGCGGAGGTCCTGCGGGATGTCCTTCAGCGCCGAGACGTACAGCTGCGCAGCAGCATCCTCGACGGTGCCCTGGAGATCGGTGATGACTGAGGTCATGCTGCCTTCCTTGCCGCCGCGCGGCCGGCACGCCTGCCGAAGACGACGCACTCGAGCAGGCTGTTTCCCATCATGCGATTGCGACCGTGGGTTCCCCCGGCGATCTCGCCGCAGGCGTACAGCCCTTCGAGCGTCGTTTCAGCGTCCGTGTCGATCACGAGACCGCCGTTTTGGTAGTGGAGGACAGGGTAGGTGAGGATCTTCTCGGTGAGCGGGTCGATGCCTGCAGCCCGGTAGCGGCGCAGCATGTATGGCAGCGAAACCTCGGCGTCGGCAGCCGGGATGCGGGTGGTGTCGAGGTAGACGGCGGGGCGCCCGTCGGGTGTCTGGACGCCCTTGCCCTTGGCGACCTCGTCGAGGATCGCCTGCGAGACGACGTCGCGCGGGCCGAGGGAGTCGGTGAACTCCTCCTCGTCGGCGTTCAGGAGGACTGCGCCGTAGGCGCGGGTGGTCTCTGGGATCGCGTAGCCCTGCTGGTTGGCAGGCCAGGCACCGCCGTTTGGGTGGTACTGGAGCGCGTCGAGGTCGCGGGCCTCAGCGCCAATGTCCAGAGCGATCCGGGTCACCTCGCCGGTGGCGTTCGGGTGGTTCGTTGAGAGCTCGCGGCGTACCTCGGCCTCGGCGAAGCAGCGGCCGCCAGCGGCGAGAATCACGGTGGTGGCATCGATCGCCTCGTCGCCGCAGACTGCTCGCCAGGAGCCGTCGCGCGGTTCGAGCGAGATGAGCGGGGCGTTCTCGAACGAGGCGCCTGCGCCGCCCTCCCAGGCGTCGCGGAGACCCTTCGTGAGCGCGTGACCGGTGCGATCGCCGACCTGCAGGAGCCGCTTCGCGGTCGCGCCGCCACAGCGAGCGAGCCGGTAGCCGCCCTCTTCGCGGTTGAACTCGACGCCGAGCTCCTCGAGCCAGTGGATGGCAGAGGGCCCCTCGCCGGTGAGTACCTCGACGAGGCGGAGATCGGCGGTGCCGTGCGAGGAGGCGAGGACGTCGGCGGCGTGCTGCTCGGGCGAGTCATCCGGACCAACTGCGGCCTGGATCCCGCCCTGCGCCTTCGCGGAGTTGCACGCCTGGAGCGATCCCTTCGTCGCAATGGCCACACGCGCACCGGCTCGCTCGGCAGAGACCGCGGCGGCGAGTCCGGCAGCGCCGCTGCCGATCACGAGCACGTCAAAGGGCGCAGCCGTGGACACTGCCCAAACTCTACCCGAAACGCCTAATGCAACTAATAGCGCTTGCTTATTCGTAGATCGAGCGAAGCATCTGCTCGATCTCCGCCTGCGTCGCAGGACGCGGGTTCATTCCGTTGCCGGGTCGTGCAGCGATCTCCGCGGCCAGCCGAGGCAGATCGTCCCCGGGGACGCCGTATGACCCGAGGCCACCAAACCCGCCGAGACGTGCGAGCTCCTCGAGCTTCGCTGCGGGGTCGGCCTCGGCACCGATCGCAGTGCCAAACCGGGCGACAGCGTCGGGTACGACCGCGACGTTGAAGCGTAGGGCCGGCGGCAGGCTCAGGGCGTTCATCGCACCGTGCGAGATCCCGTAGGAGCCGCCGATGACCTGCGCGATCGCGTGGGAGAGCGCGAGCCCGGCAAGCGACAGGGCGTGGCCGGCATCGGCCGCGCCCTTGAGAAGCTCGATGCGCCCATCGACATCGCCGGGATCTGCAACGACGACTGGGAGGGCGTTGGCGATGCGCTCCGCCCCGGCAAGCGCGAGGGCGTCGCTCTCGGCGCTCGTCTGGCCGTAGAGCGCCTCTGCGCAGTGAGCAAGCGCGTTCATCGCGGTCCCGACGGTCTCGGCGCGCGGCAGACCGAAGGTGAGCATCACGTCGTAGACGATCCCCGCGAGGTTTGCTCCCCCGCCGCCGCCCACCATGCGCCGGTCGGGTGATCGGCGGCCGAAGAAGCCTGTCCACTCCGAGCCGGAGTAGGTCGTCGGGATCGAGACGAGCGGGAGACCCGTCTGCGCCGAGGCCGCCTTCGCCGTATCGATCGCCGAGCCGCCGCCGAGCGCGACGAGCCCGTCGGCGTCGCCCGAGACCGCGATCTCGTGAGACGGCACCTCCGTCCAGCGACCGACGAACGGCAGCTCGAGAAAGTTGGCCCAGCGCTCGCTCGCGACCAGGAACGGGCGCGCGACACCGACCTCGGCGAGGACGTCAGGCAGCTCGAACCGCGACCAGCGAACGATCACGGGAGCCGTTCGCGCGCGAACTCGACGAAGGCGTGCGCGGCTCGCGTCTCGGCACGACCCGTCGCACGAACGAGGTAGACGTCGCGCTGCAGCTCGAGGCCCTCGACGCGCGCCTCGGCTAGCCGCCCCGCGGCCAGGTCGGCCTCGACCGATGTGCGTGAGATGAACGTGACGCCGTAGCCGGCCCGCACGGCGCTCGAGACCGACTCCTGCAGCCCGAGCTCGAGCATCACGCCGAGGTCGCGCAGCCGCACGCCGATCGCACGAAGCTCGTCCTCGATCAGCTGACGGACGCCCGCCCCGTCCTGCATGACGATCAGCCGGTCGGCCTTGAGCTCGTCCAGGGTGATCGTCCGGCCCGCAAACGGATGGTCCGGCGGGCAGGCGAGGATGACCTCGTCACGGAGGAACGGTTCGAAGCCGACCCCGCGATGGCGCCGCGCAGCGCCAACCACTCCGAGCTCGAGCTCGCGAGCGGCGACGCGCTCGACCACCGTCTGGGTGTCGAAGACGGACAGCACGACGTGAAGCTCGGGATGGCGGCCCTGGAACTCGCAGAGCAGGTGCGCCATGACGATCCCGCCGGGCCCAGTCGAGGCGCCGATCGCGAAGGTGCCGTTCAGCCCATCGCCGCTCTCGCCGGCAACGTCGGCGACGACCTGCTCCTCGAGCGCGAGCAGCCGCTGGGCGCCGCGGTACAGCCGCATCCCGGCCTCGGTCGGCTCCACGCGCCGCCCCGAGCGGTCGAGCAGCTTCGTTCCGAGCCGCTTCTCAAGCGCCTGCACCTGAAGGCTGACCGCCGGCTGGGTTACGCCAAGCCGCTCCGCGGCCTGCGAGAACGACCGCCGTTCGACGACGGCGCAGAAGGCGGCGAGCTGACGCGTGTCCATAACGTCTACTTATACCGCGCGGAGACGCGTGTAGCGGCCAGCGTCAGGCCTGGCGGAGCTCGAGCCGGTTGCCGAACGGGTCATGCGCGAAGAGGCGATCGACGCCCTCGATCTTCGTGTCGTCGAGATACGGCGTCTCCGACGCGCGAAGCCGCTCCCGCACGGCCGCGAGGTCGCTCACTACGAAGCCCGGATGCGCCTTCCGTGCGGGAGCAAACGACTCCTCGACGCCGATGTGTACCTCCTGCGCACCCGCACGAAACCAGCAGCCGCCACGCCCGCGGATCGCCTCGGGCTTCGGGATCTCCTCCATGCCGAGCAGCCACCCGTAGAAGTAGCGCGCCTCATCCTCGCAGGCGGCAGGCGCCGCGATCTGGACGTGATCGATGCCAACGACCGTCATTGCCGGAGGTCTAGCAGCGACGAGTACGGGATCGGCTGCTCGATGCGGCGGCGTTCCCGAACTGCCACCCCTGACCCCGTAGCTCCCCGCTATCTTGGCCGACGTGCTCGAACGCCTCGCACACACGATCGTCCGTCGCCGCCGCATCGTCGTCGCAATCTGGGTCGTCCTGACCCTTTTTGGCGCGTACTCGGCAGGCGCCGTCTCGAAGCGCTGGCTGACCCAGTTCTCGATCCCCGGCTACTCGGGGTACGAGACGAACCAGCGCACCCTGCACATCTTCGGGAACGGTGAGCAGGCGCCGATGGTGGCGGTCTTCCACGGCGAAGGCGACATCACCAGGCAGGTCGGCATCGAGGGCTCCCTCGCGGCCGCCCAGAAGGCGAACCCGGGTTCACGGGTCGGCTCGTTCTTCAACAGCGGGAGCCGTGCGTACGTCTCGAGCGATGGCCACACGATGTTCGCAACGATCTACCCGGCGGGCGTCCCGGAGTTCGGCGTCCAGACGTTCCTCGACTCGACTCGAGCGGCGCTCAGGTCAGCGATGCCGTCAGGTGTCACGGTCAACCTCACCGGGCGCGACGCGCTCCAGGCGGCGCAGACCGGTGGGAGTAGCGGGCCGAGCGTGCTCACGGAGGCGCTCGTCGGTGGCCTGGGTGCGCTGATCATCCTCTTCTTCGTGTTCGGGACACTGCCCGCCGTCGCGATGCCACTCGTCGTCGCGATCGCATCGATTCTGAACACGTTCACGCTCGTGTGGCTGCTGACGTACATCACGAACGTCTCCGTGATCGTCCAGTTCCTGATCGCGCTCGTCGGGCTCGGTGTCGCGATCGACTACGCGCTCCTGATGATCTTCCGCTTCCGCGACGAACTGCGTGAGGGCGCCGACGTCGAGACGGCGATTGCCGAGACGATGACGCACGCCGGACGCTCGGTGATCGTGTCCGGATCGACCGTGGCCGTCGGCCTGCTCTCGATGATCATCCTGCCGCTCCCCTTCATCAGGTCGATCGGCATCGGCGGCATGCTCATCCCGGCCGTCTCCGTGCTCGCATCGATCACGCTGCTGCCGGCGCTGCTCGCGATGCTCGGCACGCGCATCAATAGCGGCCGCGTCCTGCCGAAGCGCCTGATCGACGATGGCCACCCCGAGGACGGCTGGTGGGGCCGCTGGGCAAACCTCGTCATGCGCCGCCCCGTCGCGGTCGGCCTCGTCGGCCTCGCAGCCGTGGCGGTGCTGCTCTTCTACGGCCTCCAGCTCAATCCGAGCGAAGCGCAGGCCAAGGACCTGCCCGGTACCGGCGATGCCGTGTCCGGGCGGATCGCGCTCACGGCCGCGGGGATCTCGCCCGGCGTGATGAAGCCGTTCGACATCCTGATCAACCCCGGCACCGATCCCGCTCCGGTGATCCAGCGGATCGGCGCAGTGCCCGGCGTTGCGGGCGTGGCTGCGCCGCGACCCTGGACGAAGGAGGGCTCGACGGTGATCGAGGCGTTCGCCGCGCAGGACGGCGCAACGAAGGCCGTGCGAACGACCATCTCGCAGGTTCAGGGCCAGCTCAGCAACAGCGGCGCCACGCTCGGCGGTGTCGCTGCCGAGGAGCGCGACTTCGTCAAGGCGGTCTACTCGAACTTCCCCTACGTCCTCGGGTTCGTGATCCTCGTCACCTACATCCTGCTCGCGCGCGCGTTCCGCTCGCTCGTTCTGGCGCTCAAGGCTGTGATCCTCAACCTCGTCTCTCTCGGAGCGGCCTACGGGATCATTGTCTTCATCTTCCAGCAGGGCCACGGCTCGATGGCGATCTGGAACGTCCACGCAACCCAGTCGATCATCCCGTGGATCCCACTGATGATCTTCGCCTTCCTCTTCGGGCTCTCGATGGACTACGAGGTCTTCATGCTCACCCGGATGCGCGAGGCCTACGACGAGACCGGCGATACGCCCCACGCCGTCTCGCTCGGCCTCGCCCGCACCGGCAAGCTCGTGACGAGCGCCGCGCTCGTCCTGATGTTCGCGTTCTTCGTGCTCTCATCGGGCCCCGGCGTCGACATCAAGCAGTTCGGCATCGGTCTCGCGGCCGGGATTATCTTCGACGCGACGATCATCCGGGCGCTCCTTGTCCCGTCGATCATGCGCCTGCTGGATCGCTGGAACTGGTGGCTGCCGCCGTTCGCGGCGCGCCTGCTCTTCACCGAGCCATCGTCGCACTCCTAGCCGCCCCGGCAACAGGCGCGCATACACTCGGGGCGTGTCCGGGATGAGGGGAGACGGGGTGCGATGAGGGTCTGGATCGATATGACCGCGAGCGCGCACCCGCTCGTCTTCCGACCGCTCGTCGCGCTGCTCGAGGCGCGCGGCGACGAGGTCGAGATCACGGCGCGCGACTACGGACAGACGCTGCAGCTGATCGAGCAGCACGGCATGCGCGCGACTGCCCTCGGCCATCACGGCGGCCGCTCGGCGGCCGGCAAGGCCCGGCAGCTCGGCGGGCGCCTGCTGGCGCTTCGCCGGTTCGCGCGACGGCGCAGCTTCGACATCGCCCTTGCGCACGGCTCGCACGAGCTGACGATGACGGCCCGCTCGCTCGGGATCCCGAGCGCAACGACCTTCGACTACGAGTTCGCCTGGCTGCAGCATCAGCTCGGCTGCCGCGCCGCCACGCGCGTCGTCGTGCCCGACACGATTCCGCCGGAGCGGCTCGCGCGCTACGGCGCGACCGGGGCGAAGCTGCTGCGCTACCCCGGCCTGAAGGAGGAGTACTACCTCGCCGGATTCAAGCCGGATCCCGGCGTGCTGCCCTCGCTCGGCCTCGATCCCGCACGCGTCATCGTCGTCCTGCGGCCGCCGCCGGACGTGTCGCTCTACCACCGACATGCAAACCCGCTCTTCCCGCAGACGCTCGAGCGGCTCGGCCACAACGACGCGGTGCAGGCGGTTGTCCTGCCACGCACGGAGGATCAGCGGGACTACGTTCGCTCGCTGGCGCTCCCGTCGGTGATCGTCCCCGACCAGGCCGTCGATGCGCAGAGCCTGATCGCCGCCGCCGACCTCGTCGTCTCCTCGGGCGGGACGATGAACCGGGAGGCAGTGGCACTCGGCGTACCGGTCTACACGACGTTCGGCGGCCTGCTTGGCGGCGTCGACGAGGCGCTCATCCGCACCGGCCGGCTGACGGTGCTTGCCGATCCGAGCTCGCTCGAGCTGCGCAAGCGCGAGCCGGGAACCGGTGAGGCGAGCGGGCGCGACCCCGCCGTCTTGCTCGACCTGCTGCTCTCTGCCGCCTCCTAGGCTGCGTCGGCAACCACGCCGAGCACGTCGTCGCCATAGCGCTCGAGCTTCGCCGGGCCAACCCCGGGGATGCCGGCAAGCTCGGCGCGCGAGCGGGGCCGGATCGAGGCGATCTCCACCAGGACACGGTTGTGGAAGACGATGTATGCGGGAACGTTCTCGTGGGCCGCTCTGCTCTTGCGCCAGGCCGTGAGAGCCGCGTAGAGCGGCGAGCCCATCTCGTCGTTCGTCACCGCCTCGCGACGGGTTGTCGTGCGTGCAGCCGCAGGTGCGGGCGCCGCAGCCTCCACGCCGAGCTCCCGCAGGAAGGGTGAGGGCGCCTTCGACCACGAGAGGACGAGACGGCGCCGGGCGCGCGTCAGGCCGACGTAGAGAAGGCGCCGCTCCTCGGCCTGCTCCTCGGCCGTCCGTGCGAGCTTCGACGGCAGCTCCTTGTCCTCGAGTCGCGGCAGGAACACGACGTCGAACTCGAGCCCCTTGGCACGGTGGTAGGTGAGAAGCTGGACGCCCTGGAGCGCCTCCCCGCCCGGGTCGAAACGACGCCGGAGCTCCGCGGCGAACTCCCGGCGTGTGCGCTCCCCGTCGTCGAACGCCTCGGCGAGCTTGACGAGCCGGCCGAGGTCGGCCTGGCGGGTCTGCTCGCGGTCGCCGAGACGGTCGGGCAACACCGGGAGCCAGCCGGCATCGGCGGCAAGTGCATGCACGCCCACCGCGACGTCGGCTCTGCCGTCGCCTTCGAGGAGTCGCAGGAGCCGCCGGGCGGCGTCGCGCTCGAGCAGCGAGGCGCCCTGGAACGGGAGCCCGGCATCGTGGAGCACCTCTTCGAAGTCGGCCAGGCGTGAGTTCGTGCGGCAGATGATTGCCATCTCCGGAAGCGTCGCGCCGAGCGCGACAAGCCTCCGGATCTCGCCGACGATCGCGCGGTTCTCGCTCTCAGGGGAGTCATGCGGGGCGATAGACGGCTCCGAGCCCAGCGGCCGCGTCGCGTGCAGCGTCTTCTCGGCGCCGCCGAGCAGCGGCACGAGGCGGTTAGCGAGCGCGAGGATCTGCGGGGTCGAGCGGTAGTTCTGCTCGAGGCGCGCAACGACAGCGGTCGGGTAGCGCCTGGGCATATCGAGGAGCCACTCCGGCGAGGCGCCGTTGAAGGCGTAGATCGACTGGTAGTCGTCCCCGACGACGCAGAGGTCGTCACGGTCGCCAACCCAGAGGTCGAGCAACGTCTGCTGGAGCAGGTTGACATCCTGGTACTCATCGACGGTGAAGGCTCGGTAACGCTCGTGGAAGGTGTTGCGGGCGACCTCGTCGCCCTCGAAGAGCCGGATCGCGCGCTCGAGCAGGTCCTCGAAGTCCAGCTCTCCCTTCTCAGCCTTGCGTCGCTCGTACTCGCGGTACACCGAGTGCATCAGATCGGGCGGGATCGGCGTGTCGTGACCACCGAGCGAGTCGAGGTAGGCATCCGGTGAGATCCTCCGCGCCTTTGCGCGCTCGATCTCGGTGGCGAGGTCGCCCGCCGGCCGGAAGCGAAACGCCTTCGGCAGCCCGTTTGCGATCTGGCGCAGGAGCAGCGCCTTGCCCGGCATGATCCGGCCAACCGCCCCCGGGCTGTGTCGGTGGAGCTGTGCGAGAGCGGCCGAGTGGAACGTCCGCGCCTCGACACCACCGGCTCCGAGCGCCTGGAGCCGCGCCTTCATCACACCGGCGGCCTTGTCGGTGAAGGTGAGGGCGAGAATCTGCTCAGTGCGAAACGCACCCGAGACGACCTGCCACGCGATCCGCCGCGTGACGGTCGTCGTCTTTCCCGACCCGGCGCCGGCGAGGATGCACACCGGCCCACGCGTCGCCTCGGCGGCGCGCCGCTGCTCGTCGTTCAGCCCTTCGAGAACCTCCACTGGCCCACGGTATCGACAGGCCCGGAGCGCGCCGCGCCGCGAGGCGCAACGAGAGTGGAACGCCGCGGCGTCAGTGCAGCGTGTCTTCGAGCACAGCCCGGCCGATCCGGACAGGGCCGTCGATCATCGTCTTCAGCTTCGCCGTGACGCCGAGCGTGTCAGCCTCGGCAACGAGACGCTCGAGCTCGGCAAGCTGCTCGTCCAGCCAGGCACCGTCGATCTGCGCGCGGGCGGCGCGCCAGATCTTGGGGTGGCCGGTCGGGCCGACCTCCTCGCCCTCGTTCCAGAGCTCCTCGTGGAGCTTCTCACCGGCACGCGCACCGGTGAACTCGATCTTGATCTGCTCCTCGGTGCGGCCCGATAGCTCGATCATCTGACGGGCGAGATCGAGGATCTTGACGGGCTTCCCCATGTCGAGCACGTAGACGTGGCCGCGACCGCCGATCGCGCCGGCCTGGACGACGAGCGATGACGCCTCGGGGATCGTCATGAAGAACCGGGTCATCTCGGGGTGGGTGACGGTGATCGGCCCGCCTCGCTCGATCTGGCGCCGGAAGATCGGGATCACCGAGCCGGACGAGGCGAGCACGTTGCCGAAGCGCACAGCGACGAAGCGGGTGTCGACGTCATCACGCAGCGCGAAGGACTCGACGATCCACTCACAGACGGCCTTTGACTGGCCGAGAAGGTTCTTCGGGTTCGCGGCCTTATCGGTGGAGATCATCACGAAGCGCTCGACGCCGTACTCGACCGCGACCTCGGCGATCGTCCGTGTCGCTAGGACGTTGTTGGTGACCGCCTGGAGCGGGTTCGCTTCGAGCATCGGGACGTGCTTGTAGGCGGCGGCGTGAAAGACGACAGCCGGCCGGTATCGCTCGAAGGCAAGCCGCATCTTCGAGCGGTCACCGCAGTCGGCGAGGACGGGAATCGCGGCGGGGAAGTCGCGCTCGTCGACGAGCTCGCGTTCGATCTCGTAGAGCGCCGACTCGCCCTGATCGACGAGGATCAGGCGGGCGACGCCGAGCCGGGCAAGCTGGCGACAGAGCTCGCTGCCGATTGACCCACCCGCGCCAGTGACCAGCACCGGCCGGTCGCGGACGTAGGCGGCGATGGCGGCGAGGTCGACCTCGACCTGCTCGCGTCCAAGCACGTCCTCGACCTGGACGGGGCGGATCTGCCCGGCGAGGCTGAGGTCCCCCGAGATCAGCTCGTAGAGGCCCGGCAGCGTCTTGACGGGAATCCCCTCGGCGCGGGTCAGCTCGACGATCTTGCGGCGGACGTCACCCGGGGCCGACGGCATCGCGATCAGCACCTCGTCGGGGTGGTTGTCGCGAAGGATGTGCTTGAGATCGTTCGTCGTTCCGAGCACGCGGATTCCGTGAATGCGCATGTCCTTCTTGCGCGGATCGTCGTCGACGAAGCCGATCGGGGTGTAGTTGAGCGCGCGGTTTCGCTGCAGCTCGCGGATCAGCAGGTCGGCCGCGTTGCCGGCGCCGACGATCAGCACCTCCTTGCCGTGGGCGACGAGGCCGGTCTTCGGACGCTCGATCAGCGACCGGGCAAGGAGACGTGAGCCGGCGACGAACGCCAGCAGGAGGAGGAAGTCGACGGTGACGATCGACCGCGGCAGCCGCGCGGTATGTGCCGGCGGAAAGGCGTAGAGGATGAGGTCGGAGAGGAGGCAGGCAGCCGTGACGCCGCGCGCCGCTCCCCACATGTCACGCGTCGAGACGTACCGCCACCAGCGGTGGTAGAAGCCGAAGATGACGAAGACGGTGAGCTTGACCGCCACGACGAGCGCAAAGACTCGCCAGGAGAGCAGGTGCCGGTAGAACGGCGGGACGGTCTGGTCGAAGCGGAGGAAGAACGTCAACCGCCAGGCAGCGGTGATCAGCAGCGCGTCGGCGAACAGTTGCCAGAGGCGGTGCCGGTTGACCGGGAGCGAGATCACGCCTTGGTGAGCCTCGACGCCTTTCTGAGCACGTCGACGACCCGGATCTGCTGCTCCTCCGTGATTCCGCCCCACATCGGCAGGCAGAGGTTCTCCCGCGCGGCCTTCTCGGTCTCCGGCAGGTCGCCTGCAGCGCCGCCGAGGAAGGCGAGAGCCGGTTGCAGGTGCAGCGGCGGATCGTAGTAGGAGGCAAAGCCGATCTCGGCCTCCGCGAGTGCCGCAGCGAGCAGATCCCGCTCGGGGGTTCTGATGCAGTACATGTGGTAGACGTGGCCCGGCTCGTCGATCGGCAGCTCGGCGATCTCCCCGAGGCCGAGAGCGTCGTAGCGCGCTGCCGCCGTGCGGCGCGCGGCGTTCCAGCCGTCGAGGTGCGGCAAGAAGATCCGGAGCATCGACGCCTGGAGCGCGTCGAGCCGCGAGTTCATCCCGACGTACTCGAAGAACTTCTTGCTCTTGGAGCCATGGAAGCGCAGCATGCGCACGCGCTCGGCGAGATCCGGGTCATTCGCAGCGACGAGCCCGCCGTCACCGAGCGCGAACAGGTTCTTGGTCGGGAAGAAGCTGAAGGTCGATGCGATGCTCGTCGCGATCCCTGCCGCGCCGAAGGCCTGCGCGGAGTCCTCGATCATCGGCAGACCGAAGCCGCGGAGCGCATCGATCGGGGCCGGCCTGCCGAACAGGTGCACGGGCATGATCGCCTTCGTCTTCGCCGTGATCCGGCGGGCGACCTCGGCAGGGTCGAGATTGAGACTGGTCGGGTCGATGTCGACGAACACCGGGGTCGCACCGACCCGCGCGATCGCCTCGGCGGTTGCGTAGAAGGTGAAGGCCGGGCAGATCACCTCGTCGCCGCTGCCGATCTCCATCGCCTCGAGCACGAGAACGAGCGCGTCGGTGCCGTTGGCGACCCCGATCGTCTGCTGCACGCCGAGGTGCTCGGCCGCCTCGCGCTCGAATCCTTCGACCTCGGGGCCGAAGATGAACCGACCCGTCTCGAGGGTCCGTGCGAACGCAGCCTCAAGCTCCGGGATCAGCGGCGAGTACTGCGCCTTCACATCAACGTGCGGGATCGGGGCCACGATGTCCAATGTTAGGGGGACCGACGGCGTCGGAGGAACCAGTACGCCGCGACGGCGAGGATTCCCGCCACGACCGCGTAGTCGACGTAGCGGAATCCCTTGTGGACGCCCTCCCAGCTGGCGCCGAGACCCCAGCCGGCACCGGCCCAGGCGAAGCACCAGATCGCGCTTCCGAGCGCGGTCAGGACGGTGTAGCGCAGCAGCGGCGCCTCGAAGATCCCTGCCGGAATGGAGACGAAGCTCCGCGCGACCGGCGTGATGCGGCCGACGAGGACAGCGGAGTCCTCCCAGCGCTCGAACCAGCGCTCGGCCTTGTCGAGCCGCTCGGTTGTCAGGTGCAGCCAGCGGCCGTGACGCTCGACGAGACGGCGGCCGCCGTACCGGCCGATCGCCCAGCCTCCGATCGCACCGAGCAGGTACCCGATGCTGCCCGCGAGAGCGACCGCGACGAAGGCGCCAGCGCCGGTCTGCTCCGAACCGAAGACGTTCAACGAGTGCGCAAGCGCTCCCGACGCGAGCGCGCCGGCGTAGAGCATCACAAGCTCGCTTGCCGCCGGGAAGACGGCGTCGATCGCCATCAGCACGAACACGGCCCAGAGCCCGTGGTGGGCGAGGAACGAGGTCACAACCGGGACCTTATCGGTGGAGGCGGAACGGCGCGGAGGTGGTGACTGTCCCGATCGCGCTCACCGCGCTGATGCGGGCGAGATACGACCCCGCGGGTGCGGATCCGCCGCTCGTGGTCTTCCCATTCCAGGTGACGCTCTGCGCGCCCGCCTGGAGCTGCACCGCGGGAACCGTGGCGACGAGCACGCCGCCTGCTGTCACGATCTGAACGGACACAGAGGCGGGGCGGGCGAGCGTGACCCCCGCCTTCAGTCCCGCCGAGGCCGTCACCGCCGCGGACACCTTGACGGAGGAGAGTGTGAGGTCGTAGGAGAACGACCGGTCGGCGGTCGAGACGCGGCCAAGGTCGTCGGTCGCCTGGACGTTCCAGTGCCAGGCCCCCTCGCTATCGAACGCGGCCCCGGTGAACGTGTACGTCCCGGGCTGCTTCGCCCCGGTGTCGATCTGATGGCTCGTACCGTTCGGGCCGACCACGGCCGCCGTGACGTTCGACGGCCGGAGGAGACGATACGAGAGCTGCTCGCTCGCAGCCGAGCCACGCCGCGTGACGACGGGAACCGACGGAGGCGGCGCATAGACGCCGAAGTACTCGAACAGCAGACCCTCCTTCACCGCGCGCTCCCCGCCCTGGTCGCTCGGCCGGTTGAGGAGCTGGCCGTCGAACGCTGCCGTGACGTACTTGCCGTACTGGAGTCCCGCCGCGGTGACGCACCCGAGACGCACCATCGTCTGCGCTAGCTCGTAAGTGGTCATCCCGACGCTGTAGCCGGGACGGCCGCCGTCGACCGCAACGAGAACAACCCGGCCGTCGGCAAGCTGACCAACCCCGGCGCGCGCATCGTGCGCGGTCAGCTGCCCGGCGTCGAAATTCTCGTTCGTGTGGAAGACCGCCTTCCCGCCGCGGACGAGCAAGGGCCCGCCGCCGACACCCGAGACGACGCTGGCCCATGAGCTTGGCAGGTTCAGCCGGACGGTCACGTTCGTCCCGACAGGCGCGTCGGCCTGCAGCTTCGTCGCAGCCGTCCCGGTTGCGACGAGCACCGCTCCGCCTGTCGGAATCAGGATCTGGCCGGGGTCGGGTGTCACGGTGACCGGGGCGCTGATGTCCTTGTTGACTCCTGCAGCGGGAAACGTGTCGAAGAGGGCGACCGCGGCACTCGAGGAAAGCGCAGGGGTGGCGGCACCCCAGGCGGAGGTGAAGAGCACCACCTGGTTGCGTTGCGGCTTCTGGTTGACGGCAGCGAGCGGGCGGCGCTGGCCGGCCCCCTGCCATGTCCCGTTGAACGAGAAGCGCGCGACGTGCATGGTTCCGTTCGAGTCGAAGCCGATCGACGAGCGTGCGGCCGATGGCCCGCGGGTCATCGCGCCTGCCTGAACGACGAGCCCGACAGGCTGGCCGTTGCTCGAGTTGAAGAAGTCACCGTTGATTCCCGCGGTGGTGGCACCAACCGCGGCGTCGCGCTCGAGCTGGGTGAGCGTCTGGCGCGTGCCGGAGACCGTGCCGCCACCGAGCACGGGTGCGACGGTGTAGAGCCCTGTCGGCGCGGGCCCGGTGATCACCGAGATCGCGACGGGGCCATGTGGGGTGAACTGCACCTGCTTCTCGTAGGTGACGTTCGGAAGCAGCTGCACAGGCGCCTGCGCAAACGCGGGCACGGCGAGCGAAGCTGCGAGCGGCAAGACGCCCGGGATGACTCGAAGGAGGCGGAACATGCCCGCCGTGAGGCTAGCCGACAGCCGCGAAGGATCTGTAAGGGGCGAGGGTCAGTCCCAGACGCGGACGTCGCGGTAGAGCGTGTCGCGCTGCACCGGGATCTTGCCGAGGCCCTTGATCGTGCGAACGAAGTCGTCGGTCGTGGCCCGGTAGGTCGTGCCGGCAGCCGAGACGACGTTCTCCTCGATCATGATCGAGCCGAGGTCGTCGGCGCCGAACTCGAGGGCGATCTGACCGATCTTCATGCCCTGCGTCACCCAGCTCGACTGGATGTGATCGACGTTGTCGAGGAAGATCCGGGAGACCGCCTGCGTCAGGAGGTAGTCGAACGACGTGGGCATCGTCTCGGGTGGTACGAGAGCGCCGAGCCGGTTGCCGTCGTCCTGGAACGTCCAGGAGATGAACGCGCGGAAGCCACGGGTCTCGTCCTGGAGCTCGCGGATCAGGCGCATGTGCTCGACCCGCTCCGGAAGCGTCTCGACGTGGCCGTACATCATCGTCGCGGTCGTCGACATCCCGAGCCGGTGCGCGTGGCGCATCACCCCGAGCCACTCGGCCGACTTCGTCTTCTTTGGCGCGATGATCTTGCGGACACGGTCGACGAGGATCTCGCCGCCGCCGCCCGGCACCGAGTCGAGCCCGGCGTCACGCAGGCGCGAGAGTGCATCGGGGATCGGGATCCTCGAGTGCCGCGCGATGTGCTGGATCTCAGGTGGGGAGAGCGCGTGCAGGTGGATCTTGTACCGCTCCTTGATCGAGCGGAACATGTCCTCGTAGTACTCGATCCCGAGGTCGGGATGGTGGCCGCCCTGCATCAGGACGCCGGTGCCGCCAAGCTCGAGCGTCTCCTCGATCTTCTTGAAGATGACCGGTTTCGGGAGCAGGTACCCCTCGCGGCGGTCACCGGGGCTGCGGTAGAAGGCGCAGAAGTCGCAGTCGGTGACGCAGATGTTCGTGTAATTGAGGTTGCGATCGACGATGAACGTGATGCGATTCGGGTCCGTTCGGCGGGCCCGGAGCTCGTTGGCTGCGCGCCCAACAGCGAGGAGGTCGCGTGACTCGAGCAGCGCAACCGCGTCGGCGGGGGTGATCCGTTCGCCGCCGAGAGCCTTGTCAAGGATCTCGGCGGTGGGTGTCGTCGTGACGGCCATCAAACGGTGGCGGGGGCGTTGACGAAGCGGAGCTCGGGAATCTCGTCAAGCTCGCCGACCTCGTGGGCGAGCTCGAGGAAGGCGTGGAGGCCGGCGCGCTCTCGCGGGCCGAACCGGTAGCGGAGCTTCTCGAAGTAGCGGGCAAGGAACCCGGCGGGATAGCCGTACACGGCCGAGGCCTCGTAGGCGAGCGCCTCCGGCTCGGAGCGAGCCGCGCGGACAGAGGCGACCAGCGCGTCCTCGAAGGCGGCCAGATCGGGATGCGCCGGATCGGGCGCAGCCCAGACGGCGAAGACCATCGGCAGCCCCGTGCGCTCGAGCCAGAGTCGACCGAGATCGTAGTGCGGCGTCGGATCCTCGAAGGCGGAGCGAAGCGCCGCGTCGCCGATCAGTAGCCTCGCGTCGGCGTCCTCGCCGAGCGCCACGTGGATCGCGTCCGGCACGAGCACCTTCGTCAGCACGACCGACGTCGCCGACTCCGGCGTGATGCCCACGGTGCGGATCTTGTCGAGCGGGAGACGCGAGACGAGCTGGATCGAGTCGACCGCCCCCTCTGACGAGACACAGAGACGCGGCAGGAGCCGCAGCGTGTCGGCATGACGGGCGTACTCGATCGACGAGATCGGGGCGGCATCGAGCTCGCCCGCGACGAGCCGGCGGTTCAGCTCTGTCGGAACGCCGGTGATCTCCTCGAACTCCGAATCGACGCGGTAGAAGACCGGCGCCATGTTGGCGTAGGAGATCCGTCCGATCTTCAGCATGGGCGACGCTTCCGCGGTGTTCATCTCAGGCGTCCCAACGACGGATCTCGTTGTAGAGCGTGTCGCGCTGCACCGGGATCCGGCCCGCGGCGCGCACCACTCGCACGAGCTCGTCGAGCTTCTGCTCGGTCCCGGTCGTCGCACCGGCCGCCTTGAAGATCTCCTCGCGGACGAGCGTCCCCTGGACGTCGTTGGCGCCAAAGTGGAGTGCGACCTGGGCGACCGGCATCGTCAGGGAGATCCAGTACGCCTTGATGTTGGCGATGTTGTCGAGCATCAGCCGTGAGACGGCGAGCATCTTCAGGTCGGCGGCGCCGGTCTGGAACTGGAAGCCACGACGCTCGAAGACCGTGTTCTCGGGATGGAACGCAAGGGGGATGAAGGCAAGGAAACCGCCGGTGCGGTCCTGCTGGTCGCGGAGCCGAAGGAGATGGTCGATCCGCTCCTCGTAGGTCTCGACGTGGCCGTAGAGCAGGGTGCAGTGTGTCGGGATCCCCATCCGGTGGGCCGCGTCGTGGACGTGGAACCAGATGTCGGGGTGCTCCTTGCCCGGCGCGACGATCCGCCGCACGCGGTCGGCGAAGATCTCGGCGCCGCCACCGGTGAGCGCGCCGAGGCCGGCGTCCTTGAGCTCGCGCAGCACCTCCACGTGTGTGAGGCCTGACAGCGTCGTCATGTGGTGGATCTCGGACGCGGTGTAACACTTGAGAAAGACATCCGGGAGCGCGTCGTGGAGCTTCCCGATCGCCTCGACGTAGCTCTCGAAACCGATGTGCGGGTTCTCGCCGTTGACCATGTGGATCTCGGTGAACGGGGTCAGCTTCCGCTGCGCGATAGCGTCGGCAACGAGCTCATCCGGGGTGAGCGTGTAGGCCTTCTCCTGCTTCTGGGTGGCGGCGAAGGCGCAGAACTTGCACTTCACGCGGCAGACGTTCGTCTGGTTCAAATAGACGTTCTGGATGAAGTAGACGCGGTCGTCGCCGCCGCGGACCCGTCGGGCGAGATCGGCGAGCTCGCCGAGTGCGAGCAGGTCGTCGGACTCGAGCAGCGTGAGGCCGTCTTCGAGATCGAGCCGCTCGCCGGCCTCGACCTTGTCGCGGATCCGTTCGAGTGTTGTGTCGACCGCGATCGCCATCAGCTTGCGCGATCGACGACGGCGTAGGTCAGGGCTTCGAGCTCTGCCCGGTAGGCATCACCGACGAGAAACGATCGCGCCTTGGCAGCGTAGTCGAGGGCCTCCTCTCGGGAGCGAGCCAGCGCGTCCGTACCCGCGACGCGAACGAGGGCGCCGTCGAGCGGCCCGCCGGCGAGCGCCGCCCGGACGATCTCGTCCTGCTGCGCTGCCAGAAGAAGCGGCATCGTCGGGGTTCCTTCGCGGAGGTCGGTGCCCGGAATCTTTCCGGTCTCTTGTGTCTGGCCGGCGCAGTCGAGGATGTCGTCGGCGATCTGGAAGGCGATCCCCAGGGAGAGGCCGTAGGAGCCGAGGGCCGGATCGCCGCCCGAACCGAGGAGGCACGCCGCCTCGAACAGCTTCCCGGTCTTGAGCGCGCACCGCTCGAGGTAGTCCTCGATCGTCGTCTCGGGCCGATGGGTCTGACTGCGTTGCATCGCCTCGCCGCGGGCGAGCGAGAGACAGGCTTCGGCAAGCGTCGCGACCGCAGCCGCATCACCGGTCGCCGCCAGTTCCGCGAATGCACAGGCAAAGAGGTAGTCGCCGGCAGAGAGCGCCGCACCGGGGCCGAAGACCGACCAGGCAGAGGCGACCCCGCGGCGCATCCGGGCGCCGTCGACGAGGTCGTCGTGGACGAGCGTCGCCATGTGGACGAGCTCCACCGCGACGCCTTCGGCGATCGGTGTGCCGTTCTCGGCAGAGAGGAAGCAGAGCAACGGCCGCAGCCGCTTGCCTCCGGCAGCCAGCGCTTCGCCCGCAACGGAAGCTGCGAACCCGGGTCGGCGCCCCACCGCCTGAACGAGGCGAGCGTCGAGGTCGACCATGAACGCAGCGAGGCCCGGGGTGGTGTCGACCGACGCGATCGCGGCCATCACGCCGTCCCCGTGTGAAGGGCAACGATCGAGCCTGCGAAGAGTCTGAAGCGCACGTCGGAGAACTCTGCCCGTTCAAGCAGCGCAGCGAGCTCCTCAGCCGGTGGAAACCGCCGCACGGACGCCGGGAGGTACGTGTAGGCCGCGCCGCCCGGAAGGACTCTCCCGAACAGGGGCACGAGACGATCGAACCAGAGCGAGAAGAACGGCCGCAGCGGCCCTCGAGGCTGGGTGATCTCGAGGATCGCGAGGCGTCCGCCCGGGCGGAGAACCCGGCGCAGCTCGCGGATTCCCAGCTCGAGGTCAGCCAGGTTGCGCACCCCGAAGCCGACGGTCGCTGCGTCGAAGCTCCCATCGGCGAACGGCAGCGCGAGGAGGTCGCCGCGGACCCACTCGATCTCGGCGCTCTTCCGCCGTGCGCGCTCGAGCATCGGCGCCGAGAAGTCGACTCCTGTTACGGCACCGGCACCGGCGCGCAGGTCGGCGAGAGCAAAGTCACCGGTGCCGCAGGCACCATCGAGCACACGGTCACCCGGCGATACCACGGCGTCGGCGGCGATCCGGCGCCAGCGGCCGTCGAGGCCGGCCGTCATGACGCGGTTCATCGCGTCGTAGACCGGCGCGATCCGATCGAACATCGCGCGCACGGCGTCGGGCGCAAGCGTCATGCGTCCTCCTGACCCCAGCGGGGGACGAGCGTGTGATCGATCTTCAGCTGGTCGAGCACGCGCGCGACCATGAAGTCCACGAGCTGGTCGACCGTGTCGGCACCGTGGTAGAAGCCCGGCGAGAGCGGCAAGATCGTTGCGCCCGCGCGCCGGAGCGTCACCATCGCCTCAAGGTGGATGAGCGACATCGGCGTCTCGCGCGGGCAGAGCACGAGCTTGCGCTCCTCCTTGAGGGCGACGGAGGCGGCGCGATGGATGAGGTTGTGACTCGCTCCCGAGGCGAGCGTCCCGAGCGTCCCGCTCGAGCACGGGCAGATGACGTACCCGTCGATCCTCGCCGACCCGGAGGCGTAGGGCGAGTACCAGTCGGTGGGATCGTGGATCGTGACCGATCCACCTGCACCCTCGACGAGGCGCGAGAGCACCTCATCGCGTGAGAGCCGTGCATCGGCGTAGAGCTCGGTTGCCAGGACCTGGATCGCGGCGCCCGACGCGCACACGCCGACCTCAGACCCTGTTGAGGCGAGCGTCTCGATGAGTCGCTTCGCGTAGAGCGCTCCCGACCCGCCTGTGATCCCGACGAAGATCCGCACCCGTACCCCAAAGCCTACGCGCCGACGTAGGCCAGCCGCAGAGCTACTTCGACCCGCCCTTGGAGGCCTCGAGGAAGACCGCCAGAGCCTGCAGGTTGTCGTCGCCAAGACCGGAGAAGCCTGGCATCGCGCTGCCCTTGGTCACACAGCTCGGGCACTTGAGATGCTGCACCTGGAAGGCGATGCCGCGGTTGCGCGCACCCTCGTCGGTGAGGTCGGGGGCGCCGAGGTTCGCGCCGCCCGCACCGTTGTAGGTGTGGCAGTTCGCGCAGCCTGCGACAGCGTAGAGCCTCGCGCCCGCGAGCGCCTGCTTGTTTCCGGTGTAACCCTCCTTGGCGGCCCAGACCGGAACGTCGACGACGAGCTCCGACCCAAGAGCCTCCTTCGCGACGGCACCCTTGTAGGTGAGCACACCCATCGAGATGATCGAGAGAACCGCCGCGACCATCGCGACCGGACGGCGCAGCGGCCGCCGCTCTGCTCGGAGGTCGATGAACGGCATCGCGATCAGGAGCAGCACGCAGATCGTCGGAACGCCGACGGTGCCGAGAATGACCGATTCCGGCCACTTGAAGACCCGGAGGAGATAGAAGAGGAAGTAGAAGTACCAGTCGGGCCGCGGAACGAAGCTGATCGTCCCCGGGTCGGCGGGCTCATCCATCAGCGGCCCGAGCCAGCCGGACTGGCCCTCAGCGACGCCGTGCACGTCGAGGCCGTTGTGATCTCCCGGCGTCGTGAACTTCCAGATCGTCGCGAGCCCGATGATCATGATCACGACGATCATTGACATGATCGTGTCGTGGAGCATCGCGTAGGGATAGAACGGCTTCCCCCGCTCCTGAACGTCTTCCTTGTACTGCTTGAAGACCTTCTGGCGTTCGGCGATGCGGTCGCTAGCCATTCGGGCCTCCACGGCGCCGCGGACGGGTCAGGCCCGAACGGCCGCCCTTCTTGGGTGCCTTGCCGAGCGAACCCTTACCGGCAGCTTCCTTCGACCACGGCGGCGACGTGACGCCGAGGCGGATCACGAGGTACATGTGGATCGCGATCAGGCCGCCGATCACCGATGGCAGCACAAGCATGTGGATCGCATAGAACCGGCTGATCGTCCCGCCGTTGATGAACGCACCACCCTGGAGGAACTGCGCGATGAACGGGCCGAGGAACGGCGCGGTGCCGTTCAGGTTGATGCCGACGGTCGTCGCCCAGTAGGCCGTCTGATCCCACGGCAGCAGGTAGCCGGTGAAGCCTTCGGCGAGGCCCAGAGCGAGCAGGAGCACACCGATGATCCAGTTGAGCTCACGCGGGTACTTGTAGGCGCCAAACAGGAACACGCGGCCCATGTGGAGGAACATGAGCACGATGAACATCGAGGCGCCCCAGCGGTGCATGCCGCGCACGAGCCAGCCGGCGAAGAGGTCGTTGGTGATGTGCTGGATCGAGGGGTACGCACCCGTAGCGCTCGGGTCGTAGTACATCGCGAGGATCACCCCGGTGAGCGCCTGGACGATGAAGGCGGTCAGCGTTGCCGAGCCGAGCGTCTGGAACCAGTTGATGTCGCCCGGCACCTTGCGGAAGAGGAAGTACTTGACGGCGCCGACAACGCCCGAGCGCTCCTCGATCCAGTCGACCGGATACATGATCCGGTCGTAACGGCTGACGTTGCGCTTTGCCATCAGCGGGGCGGCTGGATCGGGTAGAGCCAGGACTCGATGCCGTCGACGTGCTGGCCGGGGAACGCGTACGTCCACTTGTGGATCAACGCATCGGGGCCTGTCCCCTCGACATGCGAGACGGAGAAGGGGGCGCCGATGAAGAGGTGGCCCTTGCGCACGGAGAACGAGTAGCGGTCGAGTGCGCGGACCGGCGGGCCCGCGGTGCGGTTGCCCTCGGTGTCGTACTGGCCGCCGTGGCACGGGCAGCCGAAGCCTGACGGGAGGTACGTCTGGAGCGTGACGTCCTGGTACTGCTGCTCGTCGCCGACCGTGGGGCCGTTCGGCTGCACCGGGCAGCCGAGGTGCACGCAGCGGCTGGAGAGGATCGCGAAGCTCGGCTGGCTCCCGAGCATCCCGTTGTTGCGGACGAAAGCGGCGCGGCGTGAGACCTTGCCAAGCTCCGGATCGGACGTGTAGGTCGCAACGACGAACTTGTTCAGCGGGAAGCCGTCGACCGGCCCGACGTCGGTGTCCTTGACGCCCTGCTTGAGGAACGACGGCGCAAGCATGAAGCCGAGAGCCGGCACGGAGACGAGGCCACCGACCACGCCGCCCAGTCCGAGCGTTGAGAGCTCGAGGAACACCGAGCGCGAGTAGAGCTCGTGCGAGGTCGGATGCTCTGCCTCATCCTCCGACTCCTCGCTCGTCTCCGGCTCCACGGCAACGACGTCCGTGAGCCCGCGGCGGCGCGAGATGTCGCGCACCCAGAGGAACGTGAAGGCGACGGCGATCGCTGCGCCGACTGCGACGACGGTCGTCGAGACGACGAGCCCTACCAGCAGGATGACCACGCCCACGGCAAAGCCCACCGGCCAAAGGCTGGGGGCGGGAGCATGCGGGTGTTCACGGCTCGATATCAAGTCGCTTCTTCGCAACAACTAGCACAAGGTCGGCTTACCCGACCTTGTGGCAGCTGAAACAACGGAGGCGAACTATGACGAATCGCGCCGAGTTCTGCCGGGGGATCCGTCATGCGGCGGCAAACCGTACTCTGACCAGCGTTCGGAGACGAGCGCACGCACCTCCGCGCTCATCTCGATCTCGTCGGGCCACGCGCGCGCTCCCTCCTCTGGAAGCTTGTTCGTCGCATCGATGCCGAGCTTCCCGCCGATGAACTGCCGGACGGTCGCGTGATCGAGGTGGTCGGCCGGACCGTCGGCGATGACGACGTCCCGCGCAGGGTCGACGTTGGCCCCCGCGTAAAACGCCACGGCGGCGTAGTCGTGCGGATCGACGTGCGCGTCGACGACGATGACGGCCTTCGAGAGTGAGAGCATCCCGAGCCCCCAGATCGCGTGCATGACCTTGCGAGCGTGACCGGGGTAGGCCTTGCGAATCGACACGATCACGCAGTTGTGGAACGCGCCGGCGACGGGCAGGTCGTAGTCGACGACCTCCGGCAGGGTCGTCCGGACCGCGGGCAGGAAGATCCGCTCGGTTGCCTTCCCGAGCCAGGCATCCTCGGCCGGGGGCTTGCCGACGATGATCGACGGGTAGATCGCGTCGCGGCGCATCGTCATTGCGGTGACGTGGAAGACGGGGAAGGGCTCCGCCGCCGTGTAGAAGCCCGTGTGGTCGCCGAAGGGGCCTTCGATCGCCGTGTCGCCGCGTTCGACGTACCCCTCGAGAACGATCTCGGCGCTCGCAGGAACCTCGATGTCGACGGTGACACCACGGACGACATCAAGAGCCTCGCCGCGCAGGAAGCCGGCAAACATGAACTCGTCGATGTGCTTGGGCAGCGGCGCGCTCGCGCTGTAGGCGGTGATCGGATCGAGGCCGATCGCGACCGCGACCTCGAGGCGACCGTCCGTCGACAGGTAGTCGGCGCGGCCGTCCTTGTGGAGCTGCCAGTGCATCCCGGTCGACTGTGGACCGAGGACCTGCATCCGGTACATCCCGACGTTCCGCTGGCCCGTGCGCGGGTCGCGGGTAATCACCGCGGGGAGCGTGATGAACGGGCCTGCGTCGTTGGGCCAGGCCGTCTGAACGGGGAGCAGGCCGAGGTCGACCTCGTCTCCCCGGAGCACGATCTCCTGGCAGACGCCCTTGCGGACGCTGTTGGGGCGGGAGTCGGCGATCGTCTTGAGCTGCTTCAGCCCGCGGATCTTCTCCACGAGGCCGTCGGGAGGCTGCATCTCGAGCACGTCGGCGAGCCTGGCTCCGACCTCGTCCAGATGCTCGACGCCGAACGCGAGACACATCCGCCGCTCCGTGCCGAACTGGTTGATTAGCAGCGGGTGGGAGCTGCCCTTCGGGCGCTCGAAGAGGAGTGCCGGCCCGCCCGCCTTCACGGTACGGTCGACGATCTCCGTCATCTCGAGGTGCGGGTCGACCGGAACGGTGACGCGGTGCAGCTCCCCCTCGCGCTCAAGGAGCGCGATCCACTCGCGAAGGTCGGCAGGAAGCCCCATGGGCAGCCGAGTCTAGGCGACCATCAGGGGGTGCCGCTCCAGACAGCCGGAGCGAGCCGACGCTAGTACGGGCGCGGGCGGCGGGCGCGGCGGCGATGGTTCGACGCCCGCACGAACTCGCCGAGGGCGATGACCGCGAGGAAGAGCAGCGCGACGACGAGCATCGCGGTGAGGACGTGCTTCCCATCGGCTGCGGCGTCGAAGATCACGGCGCGACTCTAGCCAAATGGCGGGCGAGAGCTCCGGCGATCTGCTCGTCGTCGGCGCTGCCACCAAGTGTCCGTGTCGCCTCGATCCACGCGTAGCCGTCCCCGTCCTCCCCTGCGGCACGCAGCGACGCGCACCGTGAGATCAGCTCGGCCATGGCCGAGACGGCCTCGACGCCGCCGCTGCGGGCGATCCGTACGAGCCCGTGGGCGTAGAGGTAGTCCCCCAGCAGGATCTGCTCGCTCGCCTCCCCACGCTCGAAGAGCCGGGAATGGCCGTAGTGCACGAGGTAGGCCTCGTAGATCGTCTCGACACCGAGGGAGAGCGCCGGTGGGGCAAGCGGAGAGAAGACAGGCTCCCAGTCGGGCTCGCGACGCAGCGCGGAGGCCCAGAGCGGGCTCTCCTTGAGAGCGTCGGCCGCGATCGTCTCAGCGTCCGAGGAACTCACCGACGGCCTCGATCGTGGCGTCGATCTCGTCGTTGCCATGGGCAAGCGACGGGAAGAGGCACTCGTACTGGCTGGGCGCGACGTAGATCCCGCGCTCGAGCAGGCGGCGGAACAGCTCGGCGTAGCGCTCGGTGTCGAGCTGCTGGAACCGTATGACCGGGTCGGCGCCGGTGAAGAGTGTGAGCATGGCACCGACGCGCTGGACGCGCCCAAACGGCGCGAGCCCTGCCTCGAGTCGCTCTGCCCGGCGTTCGAGCTCGTCGTAGACCGCGCGGTCGCGGAGCCGTCGGAGCACCGAGAGGCCGGCTGCAGTCGCAAGGGGATTCCCCGAGAGCGTCCCGGCCTGATAGACGTCTCCGGCCGGCGCCAGGCGCGACATCACGTCCGCCCGCCCGCCAAACGCCGCGAGCGGCAGACCTCCGCCGACGATCTTGCCGAGGATCGTCAGGTCGGGATGCACGCCGAGCCGCTCCTGCGCTCCACCGCGGCCGACGCGAAACCCGCTGATCACCTCGTCGAAGACGAGTAGCGCCCCGGAGGCGTCGCAGAGCGCACGCAGCGCCTGAAGGAAGCCGGGTGCCGGCGGGACGCACCCCATGTTCCCGGCGATGGGCTCGACGAAGACGGCGGCCAGATCCTCGCTGTGCCGGGCGAAGGCCGCGGCGGCCTGGTCGATCTCGTTGTAGGCCACGACGACGGTGTCGGCGACAACCGACGGCGGGACGCCGGGTGACGACGGAAGCCCGAGCGTGGCCAGACCCGACCCTGCCTCGGCGAGGAACGGATCTGCGTGCCCGTGGTAGGCGCCCGCGAACTTGAGCACCTTGCTGCGGCCAGTGAAGGCGCGGGCGAGCCGAAGCGCAGACATTGCGGCCTCGGTGCCTGAGGAGACAAGACGGGTCATCTCGACGGACGGGACGGCATCGACGATCTCGGCGGCGAGCTCGACCTCGCGCTCGGTACCGACGCCAAACGTGGTTCCGTCGAGGGCGGCAAGCCGCACGGCCTCGATCGTCTCCGGGTCGGCATGCCCGAAGATGAGCGGCCCCCAGGACTGGACCCAGTCGATCAGTCTGCGACCGTCGGTCGTCACGAGGTACGCCCCTTCGCCGCGCGCCGCGAAGAACGGCTCAGCGATACCGACCGACCTCATCGCGCGGACCGGCGAGTTGACCCCGCCCGGGATCAGCCGCTGCGCCCGGGCCCAGAGATCGGTGCTGTCTACAGCCACGACGCCAGGTCCTTGGCCCAGTACGTGAAGATCACATCGGCACCGGCACGGCGCATCGCCGTGAGCGCCTCGAGCGCAGCGGCGCTCTCGTCCAGATCGCCCGAGGCGGCCGCGGCCTTCACCATCGCGTACTCGCCAGAGACGCTGTAGGCGGCGAGCGGAAGGTCGAAGGTGTCGCGCAGCGCACGGACCACATCGAGGTAGGCGAGCGCCGGCTTCACCATGATCATGTCGGCGCCTTCGGCGATGTCGAGCTCGGCCTCACGGATCGCCTCGCGGAGGTTCCCCGGATCCATCTGGTAGCTGCGACGGTCACCAAACGACGGCGCGGATCCCGCGGCCTCACGGAAGGGTCCGTAGAACGCGGAGGCGTACTTGGCGCTGTAGGCGATGATCGGCGTGTCAGGCAGCTCGTGTCGGATCGCCCCGACACGGCCGTCCATCATGTCGCTCGGACAGACAACATCGGCGCCGGCCTCGACATGGGAGACCGCCACCCTGGCGATCAGCTCAACCGACGCATCGTTGTCGATCGCGCCGTCGTGGATCACCCCGCAGTGGCCGTGATCGGTGTACTCGCAAAGGCACACGTCGGTCATGAGCAGGAGCTCGGGGAAGCGCGGGCGCAGGGCCTCAAGCGCCTGCTGCACGATCCCGCGCTCGCTCCACGCGCCGGTGGCGTCTGCGTCCTTGCTCGCCGGAATCCCGAAGAGGATGACGGCACGGACCCCGACAGAAACGAGCTCCTCGCACTCGCGGACAAGGCCATCAATCGTGTGCCGCGACATCGCCGGCAGCCGGTCGTTGACCAGGGCCTCCGGGGCGACGAACAGAGGCATCACGACGTCGTCGACGGAGAGCGTGGTCTCCCGGACGAGATCGCGGAGCGCGCCGCTTCGGCGCAGGCGTCGAAGCCTGACGTCGGGGAAGGTGCTCATGGCGAAAGGGTACGTGCTCGGCAGCGGATCCCCGCTACGGCACGTCGCCCGAGGCCGACTCGGCCTCGACCACGACCGGAATCCCGCCACCGCCACCCCACGACTCGAGGGTGAGCCGCTCGGCGAAGAACTCCCAGGTCGCGCGGCCGATCGAGAGCAGCGGTAGCGCCATCAACGCCCCGGGGAGACCGTCGAGGTTCGTCCCGGCGAGTAGCCCGAAGATCACCAGGAGCGGATGGAGTCGGAGCGCGCTCCCCATCACCTTCGGAACGACGACGTGCCCTTCGAGTTGATGGATGACCACGAAGAGACTGGCGACCCAGATGACCGAGAACGGATGCACGACGAGGGCGTAGACAGCCGGGGGAACCGCCCCGATCCACGGGCCGAGGTATGGCAGCACCTCCGCGAGCGCCACCCAGGCCCCGAAAAGGAGGGCGTACCGCTCACCGTTTGGGAGCAGCCCCGATGCTCCGAACGCCCACAGCCCGATTCCGGCACTGGCCCCGATGATCAGGCTGAGCAACGCCTGGCCACGAACGTACGAGACGAGCGAGTGCTCGATGCGCAGGAGCAGCGGTCGACCGCCGTGCGGCGGGAACCGACGATCGATGATCCTCGCGAGCCGCCGCATGTCGATCAGCATGTAGATCGAGATCACGAGGATCAGCACCGTGTCGAAGACCCCTCGACCGATTGAGATCGCCGCACCTTCAACGAAGTTGACGACGCGATGGGTGTACTTGCCAACGTCGCGCTTCCGAATCCGGTCGACAAGCTTGTGGCCGCCGACCTGGATCTTGACCGAACGAAGACGGTGCGTATCGAGCCATTGCTGGAGCCGATCGACCTCCCGATCGGCCGGCGTCAGGTGTGTCTGTCCTGCGGGCGCTGTGAAATAGGCGTTGAAACGGTCTGCCGCCGTCCTCGTCTGACCGACGATGACGGTGGCCACCGCGATGATGACCAAGATAAGCGTCGCCGTAAACGTCAGATATACGAACGCGACCGAGAGGCCGCGGCGAACACGGAACTGCCCAAGCATCGAGACCACCGGGTCAAGCAGCAACGCGATCAGCGAGGCGACCAGGAAGAGGACGACGGTATGAGCGGCCGCAGACGCGAATCCCCACGCGAACAGCAGCATGAGCGGCAGACCGATCAGCTGAACCCAACGCGGGATCTCGATGCGGGGCGGCCGACCGCCCTGAAGGCTCACGGTGTCGATCGTACCGTGGCCTCCGGAGCACCCGGCCTCCGGCCCCCGTCCTGGGACTGGTCGTTCGCCGAGGACGGCGCGCTGGCCCTCGACCTCGCCACCGCGTGGGATGAGCCGTGGTTGAACCGCCGCCGGGGGTCCGCTACCGTCCGCTCGATGTCCGCGCCCGTGGTCACAGGGCGTGCCGTGCGTCTCCATGACCGTCGTCTGCAAGAGGAAGCGCGGAGGCGCCGGCTCGCCGTCCTCGTGGTGATTGCGCTCGTCGCGCTCGTCACGCTCCTCCTCACCGCCTTCGGAGGCGCCGACACGCCCGTCGCGCCGATCAGCGCGCCCGCGAGCCCGACCCGGCTCCTCCCTGTGGGTCCACCGACGGCGCAGGTGATCGCCAAGCTCGGCACGCTCCATCTCGAGCTGCCCGTCAACCAGAAGCGCGTGACCGCAATCGCCTACTACGGCGCCGCAAACAGCGCCCTCGCGCTCTCACCGGTCGGCACCCAGGCAAATGCCGGGCTGCTCACCAGGCTGCTCCACAAGGTGGTCGGCGGCGGAGCCGGCAACCCGCGCTGGTACCTGCTTCCAGGAGGTCAGGGCCCGTCCACCTCGGCGCTCGACGTCGGCGCCGCTCCGGGAACCGACGTGTACGCGCCGGTCGACGGGACGATCGTGGGTATCGGTGAGGTCGTCTTGAATGGCGAGGTCTACGGATCGCAGATCGAGATCCAGCCGACGCTCTCCCCCTCGATGGTCGTCTCCGTCTCGCGACTCGCCGTCGATCCGTCCCTTGCAGTCGGCGCCATGGTGACCGCGCACGGGTCGCGACTCGGCCGGGTGATCGACTTCTCGAAGGTCGAAACCCAGGGCCTCGCGCGCTATACAAACGACGCGGGCAACCACGTGTTGCTCGAGGTCCATCCCGCAGCGACACTCAACGTCCGTTGAAGATCCTCTTTCTCGCCGACGTCTTCGGCGTACCGGGACGGCGCGCCGTCGAGACGCGCCTGCCGTCGCTCCGGGCGGAGCTCGGCGTCGACTTCTGCATCGTCAACGGTGAGAACGCGGCCGACGGTCGTGGCATCACCGCGAAGATTGCCGAGCGGATCCTGGCATCGGGAGCCGACGTGATCACTCTCGGCAACTGGACGTGGGGGCAGAAGGGCTTCGCGCCGTACCTCTCCGGAACGAACCGCGTGATCCGGCCCGGGAACCTCTCGCCGGCGACGCCGGGGCGTGGGCTGACCGTGCATGACGGTGTCGCGGTGATCAACATCCTCGGGCAGATGACATTGAACCCCTTCGAGAGCCCGTTCACGACGGCCGACCGGCTCGTCGAGGAGGCAGCACGGGAGACCCCCGTGATCATCGTTGACATTCACGCAGAGGCGACGAGTGAGAAGGTCGCCCTCGCTCACCATCTCGCCGGACGCGTGACTGCGGTGCTCGGCACCCACACGCACGTGCAGACGAACGACGCTCGGGTGCTGCGTGGCGGCACCGCAGCCGTTACCGATGCGGGCATGACCGGGCCGCATGACTCGGTGATCGGGAGCGTCCCGGAGGGCGCGATCCGCCGGTTCACGACCGGGTACCCGATCCGCCTTGAGCCGGCGACCGGCGACGTCCGCATTGAGGGAGTTCTCGTCGAGTGCGATACGAACGGTCGGGCTACGAGCTGCGAGCTCGTCCGGGTGCCGGCAGGCTGAGCAGGAGCGCGAGTCCGACCAACGCGAGATCTCGTGCGAAGACAACTGCCGCGAGGCCGTGGTCGTGGTGCACGAAGTCGTAGTAGCGGGCGGGGAAGTACGCGAAGGTGAGCCCGAAGATCGCCGCAAGGACGATCGTCGCGAGTCGTCCGCGGAGACCCGCAACGAGCGGAACGACCGGCACGAGCCAGATGAGGTACTGCGGTGAGAGCACCTTGTCGAACGCCACGAACACGCAGATCGAGGCAGCCGTGTAGCGAAGGAGACGCTCACGGTCGACCGGCCTTGCCGCGAACGCGATCCACAACGCCGTCAGGGACGCCAGACCGACGACGCTCGTGGCGGTGCTCCAGGCCCCGGCTCCCGAGAGGCTGAGGGAGCCGTGGCTCCCGATCACGTTCGGGGTACGCGAGAGCATCAGCCACGATCCGGCAAGGCTCTCGATCTGGAGCGGCCGCGCGAACTGCCCCCAGAGACTCGTCCAGAGACCGTGTGGCGCAAGCACGAAGAACGGCAGGAAGATCGCGGCGATCACGCCCGCTCCGACGGCGGCCGCGCGGCGAAGCTCCCGCCCACCCGCACGGCGCCACGTCCAGACCACGGCGAGCGGAACGACAGCACACGGGTAGAGCTTCGTGGCAATCGCAGCACCGAGCAGCGCCCAGCCGATCCGGTGGCGATCACGGAGCAGGGCCGCCAGAGCCGCCGCCGCGAGTGCGGCCGGCCAGAAGTCGTACCGGGAGAGGGCGAGCGAGCCGATCAGCAGCGGTGAGACAGCAACGAACGCGAGCCCGAGGCGCGACGGCCGGCTCGCGGCAACGCCGAGCAGCGTCGCGAGCCCGCACGCCGCCATCAGCCAGCCAAACGTCGTCGAGTACGACCCGAGATCAGGTGACGAGACAAACCGTGGCAGCTCGCCCGCCGGATACTCGAACGTCGCGCGATAGCCGCTGATGAAGGTCGGCGCAACGAACACCGGCAGAGCAGCGGGCGGGTACTCGACGGCGAAGTCGCGGTAGGGCACGGCGCCGATCCTCATCTGGTCGCCGAAGCCTGCGTACACCCTGGTATCCGAGATGACCGCGTGGCTGTAGAGCGGTGCATGCAGGAGCGACCACGCGGCGAGGAACGCAACGCACGCGACCGCGGCCCGGAGCCGGCCTGGGTCAGGCCGGCGCATGGGCTCCCTCATCGGACTCTGCCGGCGCCAGCTGCTCGTCGCCTGCTGCGACAGGCATCAGGAACGCGAGGGCCGCAAAGGGGAAGAACCACGCGAGGTAGTGGTAGATCCAGTACGTCAGGACGCTCTCGAAGCCGATCAGGAGCGCCGCGGTGTACGCGGCGAGCTGGAGTGGTGAACGCTGCCGCGGCCACCAGGCGAGAGCGACCGCCCCTGCGACCAGCATGACCTGGAGGATCAACTGCAGGATGTGGAGGTCGGGTAGCCCCGCCGCGTGGTACTGGCGCCAGTCCCAGAGCGAGAAGGGCGAGCTACGGCCAACCTGGTAGCCGATCGTCCGATGGAACGCCGTCACCGCGGCATGCCAGACCGAGGGCTCGAGCAGCAACACCGAGAACGAGATTGCGGTCGCGAGTGCAAACCCGAGCAGGAAGAGCACTCTCGGTCGGCCACGTCGCGCATCGGGGTAGCCGGACCAGAGCGGCAGCACGATCAGCGGCGCGAACTTCGTCCAGGCCGAGAGCCCGGCGAAGGCGCCGCGCGCCACCGGCGAGGTGACGAACAGGAACCCCCAGATGAGGAGCGCGGGCTCGATCGAGTCATTCGTGTTCGAGCTCGAGACGTACTGTGAGAACGGCCACGCGGCCCAGGCGAAGGCGAGCGTTGCGCCGAGCTTCGCACCACCGAACCTGCGCCCGACGAGCCCGAGACCGACAAGGCAGATGGCGTCCCACAGCAGGGAGGTCGCGTGGACCGCGGGCAGCTTGTCCCACCTCCCGCTCCAGCCGAACACGAGGTACCCCGGAAGGTAGGCCTCGTAGGCCACCGGCCCGTAGGTGTCGCCCTGCCCGTTGGCGCTCTCGCAGCGTCCGTTCGTCTGGATCCGCTCGCGGATCTCACCGGCGGAGTCGGTGGGCCCGCAGGCCAGCCTGTCACCCTCGATCGGGAAGTTGCCGTACGGGCTCTGGCCGTGCGCGATGCGCTCCGCGCCGATCACACCGGAGTAGCCGACGTCGATGACGTTCGAGTCCTGGACGTTCAGCCCGACGCGGAAGCCGACGAGAAACACCGTGACGCCGACGAGCACCCAGACGGGCCAGACGGGCGAGCCGCGTGACCCTCGATTGCGCCGCCCGATCAGAAGACAGCGGGCAAGCAGCCAGGCGAAGCCCGGGTAGATGAGCGGCACCGCGGTGAAGACATCACCCCGGTTGAAGAACCACAGCGAGACCGAGAACGAGAGGAGGGCAAGCAGGTCGACCGTTCGCAGGGACAGAGGTCGGCGCCAGTCGATGAGCCCGACGAGGAAGACCGCGCAGAACCCAAGCCAGACCGTCGGCGTGTTGATCTTCGCGCCGCCGAACGCTCCAGTCCCGCCACGAGCCATACCCCAGGCGACCTGCGGGCCGGTCCAGGCCTCGACGACGGCGCCCGTCAGGTCGTCGACCTTGCCCGTCGCGATCTCCCCGGCAGGTGTGTAGAAGACGTTCACCGTCCAGGTCGCCTTGTCGTAGGTGGCGTCGGTCGTCAGCGCAGCCGGGTACCGGTGGAGCCAGGCTGCGACCTTGGGGTTCGCCCGAAACAGCGCGATCGCGCGAGCTGAGGCGAGATGAGGCTTTGCGAGGTCGGTGAGCGACTTCGGGAGTGGCTGGCCGTCTGCCCCGACGGTCGGCACCCCCGGCATGGGCGCCGTTGCGGCGGCGGCTGACTGAGCAAGGGCGAGGCCGAGCGCGAGCACAACCGCAAGTCGCGTCAGTGCCGGAACGACCAGAGCTTGTTCCCGATGAAGTTGAGCGGCGTCACCACGACGATCGCGATGGCCTGCGAGCCGATCTTGTCCCACCCGGCGCGGACGAACAGGTGAAGGATGATGAGGTTCACCCCGAGCGAGAGCACGGAGACGACGAAGAATCGCACGCCCTGCTGCCCGAAGTCGCCACGCTCGCCCCGGAACGTCCAGTAGCGGTTGATCAGGTAGTTGTTCGTGACCGCGACACCAAACGCCCCGATCGCCGCAACGAGGTAGTGGACATGCGCGAGGGAGAGCAGGAGCGCGTACACGCCGAGGTTCACGGCGTAGCCGATTCCCCCTACCGCTCCGAACTGTGCGAACTGGACCCAGTTCGATGGGCGCTTCAGGGCCTCGACAGCGCGGTTTCCGGACACCGCGCGAGGCTACCAGCGCCGGTCGGCGAAACCCCGGGCGACAGGCGGTTCAGTCACGGGCGAGGGTGCGAAGCCCCGCGTGGCGATCTGGCTGCTTCGCCCGCAGGCGGAGCGCGAGCACCGGAAGCGATAGCGCCTCGACGTACCCAAGCGCCGGCACGAGGGCAAGCGCGGCCACGACAGCTGCCCCGATCGCGACAAGCGCGGCGAGACCGCCACGAGTTCCGCCCCGACGGAGCGCTCCCGCAACGACAGGAATTGCGCCGTAGCCGCCTGCTGCGCCCCCGACGATCCCTCCGGCCGCCTCGGCGGCGCCGAAGACGGCGTAGCCGACGAGAGCTCCGGCGAGGCCTGCGAGCAGTGGAACGAGCACGCGCCTCGGCGCGACACCGGCGCCAAGGACACCGAAGGCGACGCCGAGACCGGCGGTCAGACCGATCGTGTACCAGGCACCCACGGGACCCAGTGTATTTCGCGATGATCGTCCCGTGCGTGTCGTTGCCTTCCTGCGTCGCCTTCCCCGGTACCCGCTCGAGGTCTTCGGAGGAACCCGGCTTGTCATCTGCGCCGGCGCCGCCCTCGCCTACCTCGTCCTCCAGGCGCAGTACGCGCTCCCGCTCCACACCCGTGGCCTCGACGAGGTCGTGCTCCACGATGTCGGGTGGGCGATCGACCTCTGGAGCCGTGCCGACAGCAGCTGGTACGTCCACATCGCAGAGCACGGCTACGCCGCGACGGACAACTCGACCGCGTTCTTCCCGCTCTACCCGCTCTGCGTCAACGTCCTCGGCTGGCTCCTTGGCGGCCACTACCTGCTTGCCGGCGTGCTCATCTCGCTCATCGCATCGGTTGCGGCCTTCGTCTGCCTCTGGGAGCTCGCGCTCACCCTGGTCGACGAGGCGGCCGCACGCCGGACGCTGCTCTACCTCGCCGTGTTCCCGACCACGCTCTTCCTGATCGCGGTCTACAGCGAGTCGCTCTATCTCCTGCTCAGCGTGGCGGCGTTCCTGCTCGCGACGCGCGGGCGCTTCGGCTGGGCGGGAGTCGCGATCGGGCTCGCCGCACTCACGCGCAGCTCCGGGGTGATGCTGCTCCCGGCGATCGGCCTGATCGCCTGGCTGGCCCGCGACCGACGCGCTGCGCTCCTGCGACTCTCGGCGGCGGTTCCGATCATGGCGCTCTGGCCCCTCTATCTCTGGCTTGCGTTCGGGCGCCCGTTCCTGTTCCTGAGTGCCCAGCGAGCCGGATGGGACCGCCACCTCTCCCACGCCGGTCCGATCGGCGGTCTCTGGGCCGGTCTCGTCTTCGGCTGGCGCGGGGTCAGCCAGCTCGTCGCCGGCACCGGGCACAACTACTTCCCGGATATCGACCACAGCGCGATGTACGGCGCCGGAATCAACCTCGAGCAGCTCGGCTACGCTCTCGGGCTCCTTGCGCTCGGGGCCGTCTCGTGGCGTCGGCTCGGCGCGCCGTACGGGATCTTCGCGCTCGCGAGCCTCGCGCTGCCCCTGGCGGATCCGGTGCCGGGCTCGCCGCTACTCTCGATGCCGCGATTCGCGCTCGGAGTGTTTCCGGTGTTCCTCGCCCTCGCCGCGGTGGCAGACCGCCGACGCACCGACACCGTGATCGTCGCCTGCTTCACGCTCCTGCTCGGCCTGAACCTGGCCCGCTGGGTGATGTGGGTCTGGATCGCCTGACCGTCTAGACGAAGACACGGAGCGCGTTGCGCTCGGCCTCGAACATCGCCTCAACGACGTCGCCGAGATCCTCTCCGTCAGAGTGGAGCGGAAGCGGACGATCGCAGACGATGTGGAGGCGATCGACCTCGCGGTCGGCAAGCACCAGCGGATGCTTGTTCGTGACCCCTCGCCACATGTCGGTGAGGAGGCGGGGGACGGTCAGCGGACGGACCTCCGTCGGCGCTGCAAAGGCAAGTCCGCCGCCGTAGTCGGAGTCGCGGACCATGCGGAGCGGAATCGGCCCGGCATACGTGTAGGGCCGGCCGTTTGCGACGAGTACGAAGGCGGCGCGCCCATACCCGTGGACGGTGACCTCGGGCCCGTATCGGAGTCGACGTTCGGCGAGCTGCCGGGCGATCGTGAGCACGAAGGCGAAGTTGCCGGCCCGCCGTCCATCCGCGGCACGACCACGCGAATCGACGCGACGCACCGCCTCGGCATCGAACCCGACGCCGGCGGAGAAGCAGAAGCGCCTGCCGTTGACGCGCCCCAGAGAGATCATCCGGGTCCGGTCGGCCTCGATCGCCTCCGCGATCCGAATCGCTGCCCCGACCGGATCACGAGGAAGGCCGAGGCCACGCGGAAAGACGCTCGACCCACCGCCTGGGATGAACCCGAACGGCGTCGTGCCGACGTGGCCGTTGACCGCCTCGTTATAGGTGCCGTCGCCCGAGAAGACGATCACGGCGTCGGCGTCGGCTGCAGCCTCGGTCGCCAGCTCGGTTGCGTGCCCCCGTGCGCGCGTCTGCTTGACCGTCACCTCGGTGACACGCGCCAGGGCAGCGCCGACCCGTTCTACGAGCGGAAGCGTGACACCCGACGAGAACGGGTTGACGATCAGGACGGCCCGGGACACCCGGCCATCGTACGACCCGCTCCCCGCTGTTGGGGAACGGGCGGAATGCGATTCGCTAGTGGTGCGACGGTGCGTCGCCGAGGACACCGTTCGTGTCGGAGCTCATCGCGAGCCACACGAGCACGAAGATGTCGGCGATCAGCACGAGCAGCGCAGCGCCGAGCCACCACTGGTCACCGGTGCCGAATGCGGCGCCGACAAGGACGGCGATGAGCGCAACGGGAAGGCCGAACCAGCGCATCCACCGGTACATCTCGGCATCGGCAGCGTGGTTGGCGTTCGAGGCGTGGGTGTTGTCTGCAGGCGCAGAAGCACTCATGTGGCTCCTTTCAAAAGGTGTGGGCGCGGCCTCGCGCCGAAATCCGTAGCTGACTTTTACCAGAAATAAGCAAGTTGCATTTACTGCAAAGTCCCCGCAATAACGTGGCAAACTGCACGATTGGGGGGGTTTCCCGTACGCCGTTGGCCGTATCGGCGGTGGCGTCCCGCCTGCAGCGGTGCATAGAGTTGGGCACGCGCGCGCCGATGCCCGCCGTTATCGAGACGAGCCTCTGATGCTTCGAGCCACGACCGCCGACGACCTCCCCCGCACGGACGCGCTGTGACGTCCGCGGCTGTCGGCCTGGCCGTGCTGGCGGGCCTTGCAGGATCGATCCAGGTCGCTGTCATGGGCCGCTTCGGCTCGCGGATCGGCGTCGTTGAGGCCCTCGCGTTCGCCACCTGCATCCAGCTCCTGCTCTCCGCAACGCTGCTCCTTGTCACCCGCGGCGGATTCGGCGGGATCAGCGGGGCGCTTCGAGCGCCCTCGTGGATGTGGTCGGGCGGCCTGATGGGGCTGATCGTCGTCCTCGCGATCACCTTCGCACAGCCGCGGATCGGTGCGACCGCAACGATCGGGATCCTGATCGCAGGGCAGCTCGGAATGGGTGCCGTGATCGACCGCTTCGGCCTCTTCGGTGTCGAACAGATCGCCATCTCGTGGCCCCGGGCGCTCGGCATCGTCCTCCTAGGAGCTGGCGCCGCGCTCTCCCTCGCCAAGTGAGCCACCGCGGCAAGGTGTGGACGGCCCTCTGGGTCGTCTACCTCATCTGGGGGTCGACCTACCTGGCGATCGCCGTCACCGTCGAGACATTGCCGCCGGTGTTCGCGGTCTCGACACGATTCATCGCGGCCGGGACGATCATGGCCCTCGTCGTCTGGCGCCGCGGCGGATCGATGCGCGTGTCACGACGCGCCCTCGGCTCGTCCGTGCTGATCGGCTGCCTCCTGCCGGGAGCAAACGCGGTGCTCTTCTACGCCGAGCGAAACGTGCCGACGGGGCTGGCGTCGCTGCTGATCGCATCTGTCCCGCTCTGGGTCGTCCTGATCCGCCTCACCGCCCGCGAGCACATGCCGACGATCGCGCTCGCCGCCGTCGGAGTCGGCTTCGCGGGAGTGGCGATCCTGCTGCAGCCCTCGGGCGGCGCCACGGCGGGTGGAGTTGCGCTCTGCGTCGTCTCCGCGGCCATGTGGGCGGTCGGATCGTTCGCATCCGCGCGTCTACCGATGCCGGCGAACGCGTTCGCCGCAACCTCGTGGCAGATGCTCGCCGGGGGCGTCATCATGCTCCCCTTCGGCCTGCTCGACGCGGGATCGATCTCGCCATCGCGGTCATCGGTGCTCGCGTGGCTGTACCTCGTCACGATCGGATCGGTTGTCGGCTACACCGCCTACACCTGGCTGCTCACAAACGCGCCGCTCGGGATGGTGTCGACCTACGCCTACGTCAACCCGGTCGTCGCGATCATCCTCGGGGTGGCCTTCCGCCACGAGCACCTGACGGGGAGGATCCTCATCGGGGCGGCAGTCGTGGTGGCCTCCGTCGCGGTGGTCGTCCGTCGAGAGCCCGCGGCCCCGGCGACGGCCGACGACGCAGCAGGTTAGAGCCCGACGATCTCGTCCGGCGAGACGGGAGCGCGGGGCAGGTCGCGGCCGGTTGCGGCACGGAGCGCCGAGACGACCGCAGCCGTCGCGACGACCGTTGGAGGCTCCCCGACACCCTTCACCCCGTAGGGCAAGGACGGATCCGGATCCTGGATGAGCGCGATGTCGACCGGCGGCATGTCGAGCGTGGTCGGGATGAGGTAGTCGGTGAAGCTCGCGTTGACGATCAGGCCGTCACGCGTCTTGACCTCCTCCATGAGCGCGAGGCCGAGCCCCTGGGAGATGCCGCCTTCGATCTGCCCCTCGACGGCGCGTGGGTCGATCGCAGTGCCGACCTCCTGGGCGGCGCCGATCCACACGATCCGGGTGAGGCCGAGCTCGACGTCGACCTCGGCGACCACGCGCATCGCCGCGACGCCGAAGGAGACGTGGGCGCGATCCCCGGTGATCTGCCCTGTCGCCGGATCGAGCGGGGTGGTCGCCGGATGGCGGTAGATACGTTCCACGTCGACCTCGGTGGCACCGGTGGCATCGCGCTCGGCGAGCGCGGCGCGGCAGGCGTCGCGGACCGCCCCCGAGACCATGACGGTCTGGCGCGAGGCCGAGGTTGATCCGGCCGAGCCAACGGAGGCCGTTGACTGGGGAGCGAGCCTCACATCGTCGATCCGGAGCTCCGTGCGGGCGACCTGGAGAATCACGTTCGACACTCCCTGCCCGGCCTCGGAGGCGGCGCAGTGAACCTCGGCGAAACCGTCGGCGAAGAGCCGGACGCGCGCGGCGCAGTAGTCGTCGAAACCCTCCGAGAAGCAGATGTTCTTGTAGCCAACGGCGAAGCCGACGCCGCGACGCACGCCCTCGCCGCGGGTCGTGTTGCCCGCACCGCCGGGAAGACGCAGCGGGTCGCGCGGCAGCTCCTCCGCCGGCGGTGGCCGAAGCGCGGCCGCAGCCCGGATCACGTCGGCGACTGGGAGCGATCCTTCGATCCGCTGGCCGGTCGGGAGGAGATCGCCAGGGGCTAGGGCGTTGCGTACGCGCAGGTCGATCGGATCGATGTCGAGCGCGGCCGCGAGCCTGTCCATCTGCGCCTCGGCGGCGAAGCACGTCTGCACGGCACCAAAGCCGCGCATCGCCCCGCACGGCGGATTGTTGGTGTAAACCGCGGTCGCCTCGAGCAGCGCGTTTGGCACTGCGTACGGGCCACACGCAAACGACGCCGCGTTCGAGCAGACCGCAGCAGAGCTCGAGGCGTATGCGCCCCCGTCGAGGAGGATGCGCATCCGGACGGAGACGAGACGGCCGTCGCGGGTCGCACGATGCTCGGCCCAGATCTTCGACGGGTGGCGATGGACGTGGCCGGTGAACGACTCCTCGCGCGAGTAGACGATCTTGACCGGGCGGTTGGTGCGGAGCGCGAGCAGCGCTGCGTGGATCTGCATCGAGACGTCCTCCCGCCCACCGAACGCTCCACCGACGCCCCCGAGATGAACCCGGACACGCTCGAGGGGAAGATCGAGACACGGCGCGATCTGGGCGCGGTCGATGTGGAGCCACTGCGTCGCGACATGGATGTCGACGCCGCCCTCCCCGTCCGGAATCGCGAGCCCCGACTCGGGCCCGAGAAACGCCTGGTCTTGCATCCCGGTCTCGTAGATGCCTTCGACGCACACCTCGCCGGGGAGGTCCGGGTCGCCGTGGCGGATCTCGATGTGGCGAACGACGTTTGGTCGGTGGTCGTCGCGATAGCCGTGGCCGTGGGTCGGATATCCGTCGTGGAGGGATGGCCCCTCGGTCGCCCGCTCCATATCGCTCACGACCGGCAACGGCTCATAGACAACGCGGATCCGCTCGGCTGCCCGCCGCGCCTGCTCCGGATGCTCCGCTGCGACGATCACAACCGGCTCACCGAAGTAGCGCACGCGATCGCTCGCGAGCACCGGCTGATCGCTGAACTCGAGCCCGTAGGTCTTCGCGCCGGGCACATCCGCGTGGGTGAGCACCGCATGCACGCCGGACATCCCGACCGCGGCAGAGACATCGATCTCGAGGATGCGCGCGTGGGCATGAGGGCTCCGCACGGTGTGCCCCCAGAGCATCCCGGGAGCGGTCAGATCGCTCGAGTAGGCGAACTCGCCCCGCACCTTCGGCGGTGCGTCGGCGCGCAGGAGGCTCTCGCCGATGCGACCCACCTGGAGCCTGCGCGGCGCCGCGGTCGCGCTCACCAGGAGTCCCCCGACGGGCGTGACGCGGCCTCGCCCGTCTCCGCGGCCAGATTGACGGCATCGAAGATCTTCTCGTAGCCGGTGCACCGGCAGAGGTTTCCGGAGAGAGCCTCGCGGATCTCGTCGTCGGACGGCCGGGCCACCCGGTCGAGCAGATCGACGGCAGCGACAACGAGACCGGGGGTGCAGAACCCGCACTGCACCGCGCCCGCCTCGACGAACGCCTCCTGCACGCGATGTAGGCGTTCGCCGTCGGCGAGGCCCTCGACTGTCGTCACATCGTGGCCGTCGGCCTGAGCTGCGAGAACGAGACAGGAGCAGACAAGCACGCCGTCGAGCAGCACCGAGCATGAGCCGCACTCGCCCTGCTCGCACGCGTTCTTCGACCCCGGGAAGCCGAGCTTCTCGCGCAGCGCGTAGAGCAGCGACTCGCCCTCCCAGCAGTCGGCCTCGACCTCAGCACCGTTGACTCTGAGCTGCACTCTCACGCGACGAGCGTCCTCTCGAGAGCCCGGCGCGTGAGCACCTCGAGCGCATGGCGGCGATACGCCGCGCTCCCTCGGACGTCGTCAATCGGCGAAGCCGCCGCGGCGACGAGGGAGGGGAACGTCGCTGCCTCCCCGCGAGGAGCCGTCACGAGCACCGGGCGCGGCCCGGCGGATCCGAACGAGGCCCGCAGCTCGTCGCCTGCCGAGAGCGCGAGCGAGACGACCGCGATGACCATGGCGTTGCGCGGACCGACCTTCATGAACGTCTGGGCGGAACCTGACGGGGCCACCCAGACGGCGACGATCAGCTCATCGTCGGCGAGCACGGTGCGCTTCACGCCCGTGATGAACTCCCCGACGGGAACCCGCCGCGAGCCACGCACCGACACGCACTCCACCTCGGCCCCATCGATGATGAGCGGTGCGACCGCGTCGCCGGCCGGCGACGCGGTCGCCAGGTTGCCGCCGATCGTTCCGCGGTTGCGTATCTGCGGCGACCCGACTGTTCGGGACGCCTCCGCGAGCGCGGGGAAGAACGCTGCGAGATCCCCTTGCATGGCCTGCGCGTAGGTGAGACCTGAGCCGAGCCGGACGGCCCCCTCGGCGCGGCTCCAGCCGCGCAGCTCCGCAACCTCGTTGAGGTTCAGCACGACCTCGGGGCGGCGGCGATCGAAGTTCAACGCGACCATCAGGTCGGTCCCGCCCTGGATCGGGACGGCATTCGGCTGCTCCGACTTGAGGCGGAGTGCCTCCTCGAGAGTGCGTGGCGTGAAGACCTGCACGCGGGAACTGTACGGTTTCACTCCAGGATGGTCTCGCCGCTCTCGCGCAGGATCGCGGTCGCGCGTGGAGACGAGCCCGCAGACCTCGTCATCCGCAACGGCCGCGTCCTCTCCGTGTTCACACGAGAGTGGCTCGACGCCGACGTCGCGATCGTCGACGGCACCATCGCCGGGCTCGGCAGCTACGACGGAGTCGAGACGCTCGACGCCGCCGGACGCTACGTCGTCCCGGGCTTCGTCGACGCCCACATGCATCTCGAGTCATCGAAGCTGCTCGTCGACGAGTTCGCACGACTCGTCCTTCCGTTCGGCACAACGGCGGTCGTCGCCGACCCGCACGAGATCGCCAACGTGCTCGGAACCGACGGCGTCCACTGGCTACTCGACGTCTGCACGGAGATCCCGCTCGACGTCTGGTTCATGGCGTCGTCGTCGGTTCCCGCGTCGAAGTTCGAATCGCCGCGTCGCGACCTGACAACGGGAGATCTCGACGCCCTCCTTCGGCGACGCCGCGTGATCGGTCTCGCGGAGATGATGAACTTCCCCGGTGTGATCGCCGGTGACCCATCCGAGCTGGCAAAGCTCCACCTCGCCCGCCACGTCGATGGGCATGCACCCGGCGTGCTCGGCCGCGATCTGAACGCCTACGCGGCCGCCGGCATCCGCTCCGACCACGAGGCCTACACGCCGGAGGAGGGCCGCGAACGGCTCCGTGCCGGGATGTGGTTGCTGATCCGGGAAGGATCTGCCGCACGCAACCTTCAGGCGCTCCTCCCGTTGATCGCCGAGCTCGGCCCGGGACGGATCGCCTTCTGCACCGACGACCGCGACCCCGAGCACATCGCCGACGACGGGCACATCAACTCGATGGTTCGTGATGCGGTCGCGGCGGGGATCCCGGCAGAGGACGCGCTCGTCTGCGCGACGTTCAACCCTGCCGACTGGCACGGGCTCTCCCACCTCGGGGCAATCGCACCCGGCTACCAGGCAGACGTGCTCGTCCTGCCCGACCTCGAACGGTTCGTGCCGGATGTCGTCCTGAAGGCAGGGCGTCCCGTCGGCGAGATCCCACGCACAGTCGTTCCGGACTGGGTCCGGCACACGATGCGGATCGGGGCGCTCGGGCCAGAGCAGTTCCGGATCCCGTGGAGCGGCGGCAAGGCGCGCGTGATCGGCCTGATCCCGGGCCAGATCCTGACCTCCTCGCTCGTGGACGAGCTGACCTCCCGGGGCGACGAGGCGATCGCCGACTCTGCGCGCGACCTTGCGAAGATCGCCGTGATCGAGCGGCATCTCGGCACCGGCCGGATCGGCCTCGGCTTCGTCCGCGGCTTCGGGCTCCAGCGTGGTGCGCTCGCGTCGACCGTCGCTCACGACGCCCACAACGTCGTCGTCGTGGGCGCGAACGATGCCTCGATGGCCTTCGCTGTCCGCCGCCTGGCGAACCTCGGCGGCGGAATCCTCGTCGTCGACGGCGCCGACGTTCTCGCCGAGCTGCCCCTGCCTGTCGCCGGCCTCCTCTCGGACGCTCCGCTCGCCGAGGTGCTCGACCGCAGCCGGGCGGTGCTCGCCGCAGCCGCAGAGATCGGCTGCACTGTCGAGGCGCCGTTTCAGCTCCTGTCGTTCCTCGCGCTCTCGGTGATCCCCTCGCTCAAGCTGACCGACCGTGGCCTCGTCGATGTCGACAGCTTCCAGCTCGTCCCTCTGGCGGTCGAATGATCCTCTCAAACGGCTGGATCGTGACGATGGACGACGCGGGCACCGAGATCGAGCGCGGCTGGCTGCGTATCGAGGGCGGGCTGATCACCGAGGTCGAGGCCGGTGAGCCGCCGACGCCCGGTGACGACCTCCGTGGGGCCGTCGTCACGCCCGGATTCGTCAACACCCACCACCACCTCTACCAGACGCTCACCCGCGCCCGAGCGCAGGACGCCGACCTCTTCACGTGGCTCCGGACTCTCTACCCGGTCTGGGCGCGCATCGACGACGAGATGCAGTACGCCGCTGCCCGCTGCGGGATGGCCGAGCTCGCCCTCTCGGGCTGCTCCACCGTCTTCGATCACCACTACGTCTTTCCCCGCGGAGTCACGGGCCTCGTCGAAGCGGAGATCACGGCCGCCCGCGAGCTCGGCGTGCGGATCGTGGCCTCCCGCGGGTCGATGGATCTGGGTGTCTCGGACGGCGGGCTCCCGCCGGACTCGCTCGTCGAGGACGTCGACGCGGTGCTTGCCGACACCGAGCGCCTCGCCGCGCTCGCCGACGGCGCTGCCGTGCAGATCGCCGTCGCACCGTGCTCGCCGTTCTCGGTCACGACCCGGCTGATGGAGGAGTCGGCAGCCCTCGCCCGCCGGCTCGGACTCGTCCTTCACACCCACCTGGCCGAGACGGTCGAGGAGGAGGCGTACTGCCGGGAGATCTACGGCTGCACGCCGGTCGAGTACCTCGAACGGGTCGGCTGGCTCGAAGGCGACGTCTGGTGTGCCCACTGCATCCATCTCTCCCAGGCCGAGATCGAGCGATTCGGCGCCCACGGCGTCGGGGTCGCGCACTGCCCGACCTCGAACCTCAGGCTCGGCGCCGGAATCGCTCCGGTGCGCGAGATGCTGGACGCTGGCGTGCGCGTTGGCCTCGGTGTCGACGGCTCAGCTTCCAACGAGCGGAGCGACCTCTTCTACGAGCTCAAGCAGGCGCTGCTCGTCGCCCGTGGGCGCGGAGGTGGTGGCGCGATGAGCGCTCGTGACGCCCTGCGGCTCGCAACCCGCGGGGGCGCCTCGGTGCTCGGCCGCACCGACATCGGCTCGCTCGAGGTGGGCAAGCGCGCCGACATCGCCGTCTGGCGAACCGACGGGCTCGAGCTCGGCGGCGCCGAGGATCCTGTCGGAGCGCTCGTGCTCTCCGGGCCTCACCGGGTCGAGCGTCTGCTCGTCGGCGGCGTCGATGCGGTCCGCGGTGGTGGGCTTGCGCGGGCGTCCGAGGAGGAGATCGCTAGCGAGCACCGCATCCAGACTGCGAGGCTCTGGCGATGACGCTCTCCACTCACGTTCTGGACACCGAGGTCGGCGGCCCCGCCGCGGGCGTCCGCGTCGAGGTCTGGCAGGGCCAGACCCTCGTCGGCTCGGGCGAGACCGACAGCGACGGCCGGATCCGCGAGCTCGCAACCGGTGAGCCCGGCACGTACCGCATCGCCTTCTTCCCCGGCTCGCCGTTCTTCCGGCGCGTCGAGCTCGAGGTCGAGCTCGGCAACGGCCACCACCACGTCCCTCTCCTCGTCTCCTCGTACGGATGCGCGAGCTACCGCGGCAGCTGAGCGTGGCCCAGCTGAGCGAGCTGTTCGAGGGTCACACCCGGTTCGTCGAGCGGCTGTCCCAGCTCCCCGACCCGCTCGGCCGCGCCCGCGAGGTCGCCGCGTCGCTCAGCGACGATGAGAAGCGGGAGGTGCTGGACGCGCACCCGGCGCTCGGCTCCCGAGCGCTCTCGACCCGGTCGGCCGCCGAGCAGGGCCTCGACGAGGTCGCGGAGCTCGACGACCTGAACGCGGCCTACGAGGAGCGTTTCGGCTTCCGCTTCGTCGTCTTCGTCAACCGCCGCCCGAAGACCGAGCTCGTACCGATCCTGCGCGATCGCCTCGATCGGACACGGGAGGAGGAGCTCGCGACAGCGCTCGACGAGCTCGTCTCGATCGCGGAGGACCGATGGCAGCGTTCCTAGCCCCCTCCGGATACTGGTGGGACTGGGGCAACCTCGTCTTCCGCTGGCTGCACGTCGTCGCCGGTGTCGCCTGGATCGGATCGTCGTTCTACTTCATCGCACTCGACCACCATCTCGCCCCGCCCGCCGACGAGCGGGACGCCGAGCGAGGTGTCGGCGGCGAGGTCTGGGAGATCCACGGCGGCGGCTTCTACCGGATCGAGAAGTTCCGGGTTGCTCCACAGGTGCTGCCCGAGCCGCTCCACTGGTTCAAGTGGGAGGCGTACACGACGTGGCTCTCGGGCTTCGCGCTGCTCGTCGTCGTCTACTTCTCCCACGCCTCCACGTTCCTCGTCAACCCGGCGGTCGCAGACCTCTCGACCGGGGCGGCGGTCGCGATCGCCGTCGGCGGCCTCGTCGTCGCCTGGCTCGTCTACGACGCCCTCTGCCGCGTCCTCGGCACGAACGAGTGGGCGCTCGCGGTCTCGGTTCTCGTCGTCGTCGTGATCGCGTCGTGGGGCTCGGCACAGCTCCTTGCGGCACGCGCCGCGTACATCGAGGTCGGAGCGATGCTCGGGACGATCATGGCCGCGAACGTCTTCTTCGTGATCATCCCCGCGCACTGGGAGCTCGTGCGGGCAAAGAAGGCCGGACGCGAGCCCGATCCGCGCTGGAACAAGCGCGGGAAGCAACGCTCGGTGCACAACAACTACTTCACCCTGCCGGTCGTCTTCGCGATGCTGTCGAACCACTTCCCGCTCACCTACGGCAGCAGGCACGCGTGGGTCGTGCTGGTCACGATCATGGCGCTTTCGGCCTGGCTGCGGCACTACTTCAACCTCCGACACACGGGACGCAACGCGTGGTGGATCCCGGTCACAGCGACGATCGGAATGGTGGCGGTCTTCGTGGCAGTGCGTCCGGCGTCACACGCCGCGAACGCCGCTGGGCCGCCGCCGAGCATGGCGCAGGTGGAGGCGATCGTTGCGACCCGCTGCGCCTCCTGCCACTCGCTGGCACCGACGCAGCCCGGCTACAGCGAGCCGCCAGCCGGCATCGTCCTTGCAACGGCCGCCGAGATCGAGCGGAGCGCCGAGGTGATCCGCTCGGCGGCGGTCGACTCCACGGCGATGCCGCTCGGGAACGCCACCCACATGACGCAGGCCGAGCGTGACCAGCTCGCACGCTGGCTCGCGTCGCGCTAGCGTCCCGCCAATGCTCGAGATCACCGCCGGAGGGTTCACGTTTCGTGCCCGCTACGAGGAGACCGACGCGCCTGCAACCGTCGCGACGTTCCGGGCGATCCTCCCGTTCGACGACAGGATCATCCACGTCCGCTGGAGCGGCGAGTCGTGCTGGATCCCGTGGGGCGACCGCGAGCTCGGGATCGGTCCCGAGAACGCCACCTGCTACCCGGCGCCCGGCCAGCTCCTGCTCTATCCGGGCGGCGTCAGCGAGACCGAGCTGCTCTTTCCGTACGGCCACTGCGCGTTTGCCTCGAAGGCCGGGATGCTCGCCGGCAACCACTTCGCGACGATCGTCGAGGGCGGCGAGAACCTTCGTGCCCTCGGTGTGCAGACCCTCTGGGAAGGCGCCCGGACGATCTCGTTCCGCGAGATCTAGCTAACGCTCTTCGCGCACGTACGGCGTGCCGAGCGCCGCCGGCGCACCGAGCCGCCGGCGGGCACCCGCAGCCGAGACCAGCACGAGGACGACGATCGTCATCACGTACGGCAGCGCCTGGAAGAGCTCGGGTGTAACCGTGACCCCGCGGGCCTGCAACGTGAACGGCAGGCCCGAGAACGCTCCGAAGAAGTACGCGCCGACGAGACACAGTCCGGGCCGCCAGAACGCGAAGATCACGAGCGCGATCGCGATCCAGCCGGCACCCTGCGTCAGCCCGTCCACCCACTGCGGCGTGATCGCGAGCGAGAAGGTCGCACCCCCGATCCCGGCGAACGCGCCTCCGACGATCGTGTGGGCATACCGGTACGCCGTGACGTTGATGCCCATCGCATCGGCAGCAGCAGGCGACTCACCAACAGCCCGGACGTTCAGTCCGAGCCGCGTCCGGCCCAGGTAGAGCCCGACGAGAGCCACGCAGACCCACGAGACGTAGACGAGTGCAGTCTGATCGAAGAGGATCGGGCCAACGACCGGCGCGTCGCGCCAGCCCTGCGGCAGAAACGCATTGAACTGGTGCACGGCGGGTGCGTTTGCGAGGTTGAGGTCGTTGCCCAGGTACGACGAGAGTCCGCCCGCCCCCGCGAAGATCGTCAGCGCGAGACCGGAGACGATCTGGTTCGCTCGGAGCGTCACGACGAGGAACGCGTGGATGAGCGCCATCAGCCCACCGGCGAGCGCAGCGACACCAACCCCGGCGATCAGAACGAGCGGCCCGCTCCCGGGGATGCGCTGCACCGCCCAGAACCCCATCACGGCCCCGACCAGCATCATCCCCTCGACGCCAAGGTTCAGGACGCCGGCCCGCTCGGTGATCAGCTCGCCGAGAGCGGCGAAGAGCAGCGGCGTGCCGTACGTGACCGCAGAGGCCAGGACGACCACGAGAATCGCGTTGTTCATGCGGCGGCCCCTGCCGTGGTCTCGCGTGCGCCGCGGCGCGGGAGCCTCAGCCGGTAGCGGATCAGCAGCTCCCCACCGAGAGCGCTGAACAGGATGAGCCCCTGCATCACGCCGACGAGTCCGGACGGGAAGTCGACACTCTGCAGGGTGTACCCGGCGTTCTGGAGCCCGCCGAGCAGGACGGCGACGAGCACCACGGCGAACGGGTTGTAGCGCGCAAGCGCCGCGATCACGATTCCGGCGTAGCCGTAGCCCGCTTGCGAGAGGCCGCGGGCGTCGAGCAGGTGGCGGAAGTCCCCGTCCTGGCTGGCGCCGCCGACACCGGCGATCCCGCCCGACAGCGCCATCACTGCGAGCATCTTCCGTCGCGTTCTCATCCCCGCGTACGAGGCGGCGCGCGGCGAGTCGCCGATCACCTGCACCTCGAAGCCGAACCGTGTGCGCGTGTAGAGAACCCACACCGCTCCCGCGATCACCACGGCGAGGAGCAAGCCGAACGGGAGCGCGAAGCCGGCGATGTGGGTCACGGGCCAGGTCGCGGCGTCAGGCAGGAGCTTGCCCTGCGGGAAGACCTTCGCGTCGGGTGTCGAGGTATCACGCCAGTAGGAGAGCGAGTCGAAGATCAGGTAGTTGAGAACGAGCGCCCCGACGTAGTTGAGCATCAGCGACACGATGATCTCGTTCGTCTTCAGAAACGCCCGGAGGATCCCGGGGATCAGCGCAAACGCGGCACCGCCCGCAGCGCCCGCCACGATCATCAGTGGAATCTGGACGATCGTCGACGCGCCCGACGCCATCAGCGCGACCCCGGCGCCGAGGATCGCCCCGGCGTAGAGCTGCCCCTCACCGCCAATGTTGAAGAGCCCCATGCGAAACGCGACAGCGGCGCAGAGACCGGTGAACAGCAGCGGCGTGGCCGAGATGAACGTCGCGTCGAGCGAGTCGCGCGACCCGAACCCCGCACTCAGTAAGCGGCCAAAGGTATGAAGGGGTGGGTGATGTGTCGCAAGCAGGACGAGTGTCATCGCGGCGAAGGCAAAGACGATCGAGCCGACCGGGACGGCCACGCCGAGCCACCGGGGCTGGACGAGTCGACGTTCGATCCGGATCACACCGGTACCTCGGGCGTGACCCCGGCCATCAGGAGGCCAAGCTCCTCGACGGTCGCGCTCGTCGCGTCGAGAACACCGACAACCCGCCCCTCGTACATGACGGCGACGCGATCTGCGAGGGCGAGGATCTCGTCGAGGTCCTCGCTGATCAGGAGAATCCCCATGCCGGCCGAGGCCCCGTCGCGCAGGTAGCGATGGACGGTCTCGATCGCCGAGACATCGAGGCCGCGCGTCGGTGAGGCAGCGACGAGCACGCTCGGCGTGCTCGAGAACTCGCGCCCGAGCACGACCTTCTGCAGGTTCCCTCCCGAGAGCTGGCGCGCCGGGACATGTGGGCCGGCCGCCTTCACGTCGTACCGCTGGATCAGCTCGGCGGCGAGCTCACGAACGCGCCCGAGACGCAGCAGGGGCCCGCGGCCGACCGCACCACCTCGGTAGGACTTGAGCACGACGTTCGACGCGATGCTCAGGCTCGGGGCGACACCGGTGCGGAGTCGATCCTCCGGCACGTGCGCAACGCCTGCCCGGATCGCCTCGCGCGGATCACCGCCGCGCAGCACCTTGCCGTGGACGCGGATCTCGCCGCGCGTCGCCACGCGCATGCCGGTCAGCGTCTCTGCGAGCTCCCGCTGGCCGTTTCCCGCGACGCCGGCGATGCCGATGATCTCGCCCGCGCGCACGTCGAGGGTGATTCCGTGCAGCGCGTCGCCGCCTCGGTCCCCCGCGGCACAGACATCCTCGAGCTCGAGCACGGGCTCGCCGATCTCACCGGCTCGCGGCTGCCGGCGCGAGACATCGACCTCGCGTCCGACCATGAGAGAGGCAAGCGACTGGGGTGTCGCCTCGGCGATATCCGTCGTGGCGACCGTCCGCCCGCCGCGCAGCACGGTCACGCGGTTTGCGACAGCGGTGACCTCGTGCAGCTTGTGGGAGATGAAGATCACCGTTCGGCCCTCCGCGGCCATCGCTCGAAGTGTCTCGAAGAGCGACTCGGCCTCCTGCGGCGTCAAGACCGCGGTCGGCTCATCCAGGATCAGGATCCTGGCCTCGCGGTAGAGCGCCTTGAGGATCTCGACACGCTGCTGCTCACCGATTGACAGCTGCCAGATTCGGGCTCGGGGGTCAACCGCAATGCGGTAGCGCTCGCCCAGCTCGGCGACCCGGCGCTCGACGTTCCGCGGGTGGACGAGGAACTTGCCTCCCTCGCCGCGGTGGTCGCCGAGCATGACGTTCTCCGCGACCGTGAACGGCGCGACAAGCCGGAAGTGCTGGTGCACCATGCAGACACCGGCGTCGAGCGCGTCGCGTGGCGAGGTGAACGAGACCGGCTCACCGTACAGCCGGATCTCGCCCTCGTCGGGCCGGTACAGGCCCGTCAGGATGTTCGAGAGCGTGCTCTTGCCCGCTCCGTTCTCGCCGAGGAGGGCGTGCACCTCACCCTCGGCCGCCTCGAAGTCAACGCCGTCATTCGCGACGACGCCGGGAAACCGCTTGGTGATTCCTCGAAGCGAGACGGCCGGCATATGGTGGAAGGAGTCGGGGGGCCCGGAGGCCCCCCAGGGACTCCTAGCCCTTCGCGCTTCCGACGACTCCCTTGACAAACCAGTCGATCGACATCAGATCGGACAGGCTCAGCTTCTTCCCTGCCGCAACGGCGAGCTTGCCGTCCTGGCTGTAGATCGGGCCAGCGAACTCGAAGAACTTGCCGCTCTTGAGCGCCGCCAGCTTCGCAGCGATCGCCGCCTTCGTCGAGGAGCTCACAGACGGGCCGAACGGGGCAAGCTGGACGAAGCCGTCCTGCAGCGATCCGTAGTACGAGCCGGTCTTCCAGGTGCCCGCCATCGTCGCCTTCACGCGGGAGAGGTAGTACGGGCCCCAGTTGTACGTCGCAGCGGTCAGCCACTGCTTCGGTGCGAACTTCTGCGAGTTCGAGTCGTATCCGACCCACGGAAGGCTCGCGCTCTCGGCGTACTGGCCGGCAGCGGGGCTGTCGACGTTCTGACCGATGACGTCGGCGCCGGCAGCCTTGAGGCTCTCTGCCGCCTTCTTCTCGGTCGCGGGAGAGAACCACGAGTTCGTCCAGACGACCTTCACGGTCGCACCCGGATGGGTGGCCTGAACGCCGAGGGCAAACGCGTTCGCGTGCCGGATCACCTCCGGAATCGCGAACGGGACGACGTAACCGACGACGCCGTTCTTGCTGGCTGCTCCTGCCGCCATGCCGGACAGGTAGATCCCGTCCTCACCGGCGCCGTAGTACACGGCCATGTTCTTCGACGTCTTGTAGCCCGTCGCCATCTCGAACTTCACGTCCGGGTGCTTGGCCGCCTCGGCGACCATCTGATCCTGGTATCCGAACGACGTGGCGAAGATGATCGAGTTGCCGTCCTTGATCAGGCTCTCGATCACCTGGGTGACCTGCGGCCCTTCCGGGACGCTCTCCTTGTAGGTCGTGACGACCTTGGAGCCGAGCTGCTTCTGGACGTAGAGCCGGCCGGCGTCGTGCGCCTGCGACCAGCCGCCGTCGTTGTGCGGGCCGACGTAGATCCATGCGGCCTTGAACGTGCTGCTGTGATTCGCAGAACCTGTGGCCGTGACGACGAGCGAAACCACCGTCGCCATCGTGGTCAGCAGGAGCGCTGCGAGCGCAAATTTCCTCTTGGTCAAAATGCTCCTCTCGTCGAACGTGCGGGGCTGCCGTGGGCGATCCCGACTATACGAGATAGCTCGCTCCCCGACCAGGTGGTCAGTTCGCGGCCAGCGACTCGTCGGTCACGGGGTCGTCGGCGCTCCACGGGAAGACGATCCAGTCGTCTGTCCGGCGCCAGACGTACTCGCACTTCACGACCGAGCGCGGCTTCTCGTAGAGCACGGCGTGTCGCACCTCGGCGACCCGCCCACCGAGAAACGCCTTGATGTGCTCGAGGGTCATGCCGGTGTCGGCAACGTCGTCTGCGACCAGCACCCGGGTCTCGGCGAAGTCGATCAGGTCGGGGACCGGCGGCAGGATCATGGGCATCTCAAGTCGCTGGTCGATCCCGGTATAGAACTCGACGTTCATCGTGAACGTGTTCTTGACGTCGAGTGCGTAGGAGAGCGCGCCGGCAAGCGGGAGGCCGCCGCGGGCGAGCGCGAGGATGATGTCCGGCCGGTAGCCGTCGCGAACGACCTGCGCGGCGAGATCGCGTGACCCTGTCCCGAGGTCATGCCAGGTCATCACCTCTCGGCGGATCGTCATCGCGCGATCCTAGCCAGCGTCCTTGCGAGAGCGGCGACGGCGAGTTCGATGTCCTCGGCGCTCGACAGTTCGTCGCGTGAGTGGCTGATGCCACCGTTTCGGCTACGCACGAAGAGCATCGCGGTGGGGACGCCTGCGGCAGCGAGGATCCCTGCATCGTGGCCGGCCCCGGAGACGAGCTCGGGCACGCCCGGGAGCTCGGCTCGCAGCGCAGTGAATGGCTCGCCCCCCATCGCGACCGGAACGGTTCGGTAGTGCGGGGTGAACCCGATCGTCTGGATGAGATCATCGAGGTCGTCGAGACGGGCCGCTCGCGCCTCGACCGTCGCCACGGCGCGGCCGGGGACGACGTTGCCCGCTCCCGGCTCGACCTCGAGCTGCCCAACGGTGGCAACCGTGTAGGGGCCGGCTGACGCCTGGACGTGGAGGACGAAGGCTGCCGCCTTCGCGAGCGCATCGTCACGGGCATCCATGGGCGTCGTGCCGGCGTGGTCGGCGCGTCCGGCGAAGACGACCTCCCCGCGCGCCTGGCCCGCGATGGCCGTGACGATCCCGAGCGGCACGTCCAGCCGATCGAGCACGGGTCCTTGCTCGATGTGAAGCTCGACGAACGCGGCCGGAAGCGTTCCGGCCGCGACGCAGGCTCGGCTTCCGGCACAGCCACGCTCCTCGTCGCGAAAGGCAACGACCGTCAGCGGGACATCGCTGCGCAGCGCCGCTTCGATGCCGGCGACGACACCGAGTGCGCCGTCGAACCGGCCGCCGCCCGGAACGCTGTCGAGGTGCGAGCCTGTCCAGATCCGTCCATCACCGCGCGTGCCGTAGGTGTTGCCTGCTGCATCGACGCTGACCTCCAGTCCGGCCGCGCGCATCCAGCCAGCTGCGAGCTCGTGGGCGGCGTCCTCCTCGACCGAGTAGCCGATCCGCGTTGCGCCGATCGCGTAGAGCTCCTCTAGGCGCGAGACGACCGTGCTCACCGTGGCATCTCCTGCACGACAGGCGGGTCAGCCGGCGTACTCGGCGAGAACAGCAGAGCCCGACCGACGGAGGAGTTCGTCGACCGCGCGGCGCCCGGTGTCGCCGTAGTCGACGGTCAGCTCGTTCACGTACATCGCGACGAACCGGTCGGCCGTCTCCCGGTCGATGCCGCGCCCGAAGCCCTCGGCGTACGCGAGCGCCTCGTCACGCCGTTCGAGGCCGGCCCGGATCGCCTCACCGAGAACCGCAGAGACGTCGCCGAGCCGCTCACCGAGGTCGCGCCGCGCAGTGTTCACCCCGAGCGGAAGCGGCAGACCTGTCTCCTGCTGCCACCAGACGCCGAGGTCGAGAGCGCGATGCAGTCCCGAGGCGGCATAGGTGAGCTGGCCCTCGTGGATCAGGAGACCAGCGTCGGCGCGGCCCGAAGCGACCTCGTCGAGGATCTCGTCGAAGGGCAGCTCCCGCACGGGCGTCTCCTGGCCGAGCGCGAGACGCAGCGCCAGGTAGGCCGTGGTCAGGCGACCGGGGATGACGATCTCGAGGTCACCAAGCGCCTCGATCCCGACCGGCTCCCGCGTGACGACGATCGGCCCGTAGCCGAACCCCATCGACGCTCCGTGCGGCAGCAGGAGGTAGCGGTCGGCGACCGCCGGGTAGGCCCCCATCGAGATCGCCGTGACCTCCAGCTTGCCCTCGAGAGCCCACTGGTTGAGCGTCTCGATGTCGGAGACAACCTGCTCGAACTCGAGCCCCCGCGTGTCGACGACTCCCGCCTCGAGCGCCCAGAACATGAACGCGTCGTCGGGGTCCGCACTGTGTCCGACCCGAATGCGCATCGCGCCAAGCTACCAACCTCGTTACTCTCGCAGCGATGACGAAGCCGGGGATCTCCGTCGCCATCCAGGATTACCTCAAGGGCATCTACAAGCTCCAGTACGGCGGGGACCGGGTGACGATCACGGCAATCGCCCGCGACCAGGGCGTCTCGGCCGCCTCCGCCTCGGCCATGGTCAAGAAGCTCGACGCGATCGGCCTCCTCGAGCACGCGCCCTACCGCGGTGCCCGGCTGACTGTGGCGGGCGAACGGATCGCGCTCGAGGTGATCCGCCATCACCGGCTGCTCGAGCTCTACCTCGCGCGCACCCTCGGACTCGACCTGAAGGACGTCCACGACGAGGCCGACCGGCTCGAGCACGTCATCTCCGAGGAGCTGGAGGAGCGGATCGACCGGGCACTCGGCTTCCCGACGCACGACCCCCACGGTGACCCGATTCCCGACGCGAACCTCGAGTGGCCGGTGGAGCCCGGCGACCGTGCGGACACCGGCACGGGCGGCTCCGCACGTTCCCCGAGGCGACCTCCGCGCACTTCGCAGTAGAATCCGCAGCGATGGCGAGCTTCTTCGGCAATCTCTTCTCGTTCCTCACCAAGCGCCCCGGCGCAGAGGACGTCGTGGCCGAGCACGTCATCCGCGAGCATCATCAGGGGCGGACGCTCACCGAGATCCTTCAGGACGACTACGTCACGAACCGGGTCTCGGCCGAGCAGGTCGCGCAGATCCTCGATCGCCCCGAAGTGATCCACGCCGTCGGCGACGACGTGATTGCCGCGCACCACGGCGCGTCGAGCTAGAGCTCGCGCCCGACACCCGCTGCGCGGGCGAGCTCGACCACCCGTGCCGCCACGGCAAGATCCCAGGCAGCAAGGCCGTTCGACTTGAACAGCACGATGTCCTCGGGTGCGGCGCGGCCCTGAACCTCACCGGAGACGACCTCCTGCAACTCGTGAACCTCGAGCCAGTCGAGCACGCCGCGCAGAACCGGCTCGATCAGATCGCCCGACTCGATCCGGGACTGCTCCCGTGAGTCGCAGCAGACGAACGCGGCACGTTCGAGGACCGCGTTGTCGAGCTCCCGTCGGGAGGGCTCGTTCGCTCCGACCGCGCACACGAGCGCGCCTTCGGAGAGCCACTCGCCTCTGAGTACCGGATCCTTCGACGTCGTGACGGTGACGACGATGTCATGTGCCGCTGCGTCACGGTGCGACTCGGCGGGCTCGCAGCCGTGGGTGGCGCAGAACTCCTCCAGCACCGCCGCGTTCCGGCAGTAGACGACGACCTCCTCGATCGCGGGGAGAGCGGCGCGAATCGATGCGATCTGGGACGCCGCCTGCCACCCGCAGCCGATCACGCCGAGACTCCGAGCGTCTTCCCGGGCGAGGTACTTCGCCGCGACGCCCGAGGCTGCACCGGTCCTCATCTGCCCGAGCCGATCGGCCTCGATCACTGCCTCGAGCCGCGCGTGCTCGATCGAGAAGAGCAGGACGACAAACGGGGTTCCGCCGCCGAGCCAGGCGTACGACTTCAGACCCGCGAAGCCAAGCTCCGTATCGACACACGCCATCACGGCGAACACGCCGTCCGGGAGGGCCAACCGCTCCCGGGGTCGGTTGTCGACGTCGCCGCGGGCGAGGCGCCGGAACGACTCCTCGACAGCAGTCACAGCATCGGCGGTCGTCAGGAGCGAGCTCACGTCGCCTTCGGTCAGGTAGATCGGCACCACCGGAGCATGCCCGATCGGTGGCGGAGCCAGATGCAGGGCGTCGCGATAGCACCGGAAATTCTTGTACGTTCGGCCCGACGTGCGAGGGGCGAGACTGAAGACGACGGCGGTGCTTGCTGGCTATCTGGCGGTCTCATCCGGGTACTTCGGCTGGCGTCTCCTTCCGCATCCGGGAACGCGACTCGTGGGGACGCCTGGCTGGGACGATCCGGCGATCTTCGTCTGGTCGCTTGGGTGGTGGCCACATGCGATCCTGAGCGGGATCAACCCGTTCTACTCTCACGCGGTCTACTCACCGGTCGGGGTGAACCTCGCCTGGGTGACCTCCGTTCCCGGGCTCGCGATCGCGCTCTCCCCGATCACGCTGCTCTTCGGGCCGCTTGTGGCCTACAACGTTGCCGCGCTCCTCGCACCGGCACTCTCAGCCTGGACGGCCTTCCTGCTCCTTCGCGCCCTCACCCGTTCGTCGTGGGGTGCGATCGTCGGCGGCTACCTCTACGGCTTCTCGAGCTTCATGCTCGCCAACGAGTACGCCGGCCACCTCCACCTCTCGGCTGCCTTCTGCATGCCGCTGATCCTGCTCGCCGGTCTCCGGTTCGTCCGCGGCGAGCTTGGGGGTCGTGGCCTCACCTGGCGGCTCGGCGCCCTGCTCGCGTTCCAGGCATCGATCTCGACCGAGGTCGCCGTCACGGCCACCCTCGTCTTCGGCTCGACGCTCGCCCTCGCAGCGCTCGCCCGTCGAAGCGTCCGCGCGGCGCTGCGCCCGGCAGTCATGCCGGTCCTCGCCGCGTACG
>Ga0194048_10000021_pt1 | contig 67351 bp, 49 predicted proteins | sample JunL225m_MetaG_FD_161685 | JGI IMG/M metagenome (GOLD analysis project Ga0194048, IMG submission 161685) | Anoxic zone freshwater microbial communities from boreal shield lake in IISD Experimental Lakes Area, Ontario, Canada - Jun2016-L222-5m | ecosystem: Environmental > Aquatic > Freshwater >...
GGCATCGGTCAGACGGAGTACCGGCGTCGTGGTGGCTGGAGCCCGGCTTCGGAGCTAGAGCTTGCAGCCCGCGCCATTATGGATGCTGCCAACGACGCTGGAGTGAATCTACGCGCTGTGGACGGGGTTTGCTCCTACGCAAATGATATGCCGGGAGAAGACGCCTACGGGGCGGCGTTGCTGCAGGTGGCGCTCGGGCTGCCGATGTTGCGCCACTCTTCATTCGTTTGGTGCGCCGGTGGGGGTGGCGCCTGCGCAGCGCTTGCTCACGCCGTCGCTGCCGTTGAAGCGGGGCATGCAAACGTGGTCGCGGTAGTTCGGTCTGTTTGCCAGAACCCAGATGCCCGCTATGGGCAATTCAGCGACCGACGGCAGTTTTTCAATTTAGTGATGCCGGCCGGTGCGTACGCGCCTGCACATCTTTTTGCGATCTGGATGCGTAGGCATATGCATGAGTTTGGTACTACAGAGCATGATCTCGCTCAAGTAGCGATCAACGCGCGACTCAACGCTAATCGGAATCCAAAGGCCCTCTTTAACAGCAAGCTCTTGAGCGAGGAAGACTACTTCGGCAGTCGCATGGTTGCTGATCCGTTCAGGCTTTTCGATTGCTGCATAGAGTCAGACGGTGCAGCGGCCATTCTGGTAACGACACGTGAGCGAGCTATGGACATGCGTGCTCGGCCCGTGGAAGTTCTGGCCGTCGGTCAGGGCAGTAGCGGCGGATGGGGAGCGGGACCGCTAGGCTCACACAATATGCCGCGTCACAGTTACACCACAGGAAATTTCGGCGTGTTTGCCGACGAACTTTTTGCGCGAGCGGGCGTCGGCCGTGACGATGTCGATGTGGCTCAGATCTATGATGCCTTCACGGGGATGGTGCTGATCGGGCTTGAGGATTTCGGCTTCTGCGACCGCGGCGAGTCTGGTGCGTTCGTCAGGGCCGGGAATATAGGTTTCCCGTATGGAAGCCTGCCAGTCAATACTTCCGGCGGGCATCTTTCGGAGGCGTACGTGCATGGCTTGAACCTACTGATAGAAGGCGTGCGCCAGATGCGGGGCAGTTCGACGTCTCAGGTCGAAAATGCGCAGGTTAGTTTCGTCGCTTCGTGTCCAGGCCTGTCGCCATCAAGCGCTGCGCTGCTCGGAAGGAGTTAGTCATGTTGGATATAGGATTGCCGGGTCCAAAAAACACCCATGGAGACGCGGGATTCTGGTCGGCATGCCGGCAGCACGAGTTGCGCGCTCAACGTTGTCTGGCATGCGAGCACTGGCATCATCCGCCGATTCCAATGTGCCCAAGATGCCAGAGTTCGGATTTGGAATGGCAGCCGCTAATTGGCGCTGCCTTCTTGTTCTCATGGACGCGCGTTCATATTGCTATGCACCCGGCTGTAACAGCAGTTATTCCCTATTGTATCGGGGTTGTCGAATTTCCAGTTTGCGATGGAGTACGCATTATTGCGCGACTCGATCACCCTAGTGACAATGCGCCAGCAATCGGCGCGAAATGTGAACTCTATTGGATAACTGCTGCCGATGGGCAGCCCTTACCAGCCTTCCGGACCCAAGTGCAGAGCTCAGGTGCGGTATCTATTCAGCCTGCTACTTTATGATATCTACTAGTTTCTTGTCTGCCATGGGTTAAGCGGTGAGCGGCAGATCAAGGCGCGCCAGCAATGCTGGTCTCGCACTTTACGTTCGCAACGAAATAGCTTAATAGTGCGTCGAATTTACGAGTCGGGCATAGGTTTTGCTGTCGAAGAGATACTGGTGGAGTCTCTGGCGGAGCAATTTGACAATGATGGCATCGCCAATCCGTTGGAATAGATAAGAGAACGTTTGTCTGGATGCGCCACGGCGTCGGCCGTCACCGCTCTCAGCGAGAAAGGCGCTTGCAGCTGCGCAAAGTCAGCGGCCGTATACGCCAGCGACGCCAAGCTGCCCGAGCAACAGCATATGTTAAGTGTACGCTTGTTAAGCTTTATGCGATTTCTTTCGATTCCGATTCAATTAACTCGTGAGGTCTTTTTTGCAGTTGCGGCGAATAGTTGCTTCGATATCGTTGCAGCTCCTCGCCATATCAGTCGATGGGCGCTGCGCTGGCTTGCTATTATCAGCTTATGAGGCATGCCACTCTCGTCCCCGAATTTTTTTCTAACTGCAACTCGCGACCCGAATGTTTTTCTAGAGGCTGGCGCCGGACTTCCGGCCTGAGGCAGCGGTGATGCGCAACGCGGTCTGCTTGATAGGGGGCATAAATTAAAGATGTGATCACAAATAGATTGTATTAGATTAGACTGAAAGCTGTCACAACGTTAGGCCAAACCACGTTGGTTCTTGGTCTGCTCGGCCCCGAGAGTTTGTATGCCCCGTGTGCTGTTGGCCCAAGTACTACATGAGACCAATCCATTCTCGGTCCGCCCAGCCGACCTGGCAGCGTTCCGGCAGCGCGAGTACCTCGAGGGTGACGCTATTTTTGACGCTCTGGGCGACACCAACACAGAGATGGGTGGACTAATTGCCGGGGGCCAGGCGAACGGCTGGGAGTTGATTCCTGTGCTTGCCACGGAGGCGACTCCGTGTGGACGGGTCAGCGCCGCAGCGTGGCACCATTTCCGGGACAAGGTTGTTGCAGCGTTGCGGTGTAACGCGCCTGTTGATGCTGTTTTGCTGGCGCTGCATGGAGCAATGGCGAGCGACGGCCTAGATGATGCGGACGGAGCTATGGTCGCAGCCATCCGGGACGCCGTCGGACCAGATACATTGATTGGTTGCACGCTGGACTTACATGCCAATGTTAGCGATCAACTGGCCGAAGCGGCGAACATCATCGTGCCATTCGTCAGTTATCCGCACACGGACATGCGCGCCCGCGGCGAGGAGTTGGCATTTCTGGCGGCGCAGGCGCTGGCGGGTTCCGGACAATGGCGCTCGTATGTGTTTCGGAACCGCCAGCTCGATGGATGCGATCAGGGCCGGTCCACCGGCGAGGTCATGCCCGAACTGGTCGCCATGGCGGCTAGCGCTGGGTCTGTTGCTGCAGTACGCGTTGGAATATGTGCAGGATTCCCATGGGCCGACGTTGCCCATGCCGGGCCTAGTGTTGTCGTCAGCGGGACCGTCGATCGCCAAGTCGCGGCGCTACGGGCCGAGCCGCTGTTGGCGAGAATGTGGGAGACCAAGGAGAGGACCTCTCTCCTTTCGCTTAGTCCCGTAGTGGCCTGCGAACGAGCGCGTGAACTGAGCGCTGCTGGGCGTCGGGTACTGATCGCTGATTTCAGCGACAATCCAGGCGGCGGTGGTTACGGCACGACAACAGGGCTGTTGTCGGCAATGCTTAAGTCGCCCGGTCCACCGGCGGTTTTTGCGCCGTTATGTGATGCGCGGGCAGCCAATGCGTGCGCTCAGGCTGGCGTGGGGGCCATTATTTCTATTGAGGTGGGAGCCGATCCCGACGTGGCAGGTAGTGGTCCGCCGCTGGTGCTTACGGGTAGAGTGATTCGCTGCGGTGAGGTGAGCTTTCGCGCGGTTGGACCGATGTGGGCAAATCGCGAAATGCACTTAGGCGTTACTGCGCTGCTCTCCTGCGGCACACTTGAGGTGGTGCTGACGTCTTACCCACTGCAAGTAACAGAGCCGAGCTATCTGGAGGCTGCGGGTGTGCAGTTCGAGAGAGTACGCATCATCGCAATCAAGTCTATGCAGCATTTTCGGGCTGCGTTTGCACCATTGGTCGACGATATTTTGTTTGCTGATAGTGGTGGACTGGTCTCTACTGACTATAAGAGATTTCCCTACAAAACTTTGCGTCGGCCGATCTGGCCGCTCGATTCTGAGGCGTCGCGCTAATGATTGACACTGAGTTATCCGGAGGCGATAGCTGCTCGGCCGGCGCACACTCGGCGTCCGCTGGTGGGATGCCACGTTCGATGCCGTACATTATCGCCGCAGAGTTCACTGAACGGATGAGCTACTACGCCATACAGGCAATCCTTGTTATTTTTATGACGACCCGGATGCTCGCGCGCGATGGCACTCCGGATCCGATGTCCGAGAGCGACGCAATCGCGTATTACCATTGGTTCGTCTCGATCAGCATGTTTCTGCCGCTCGTGGGCGCACTTCTCGCCGATGGGATTTGGGGTAAGTATCTAACGATACTTTCTCTTTCCGGTATGTACGTCCTTGGTCATGCAGCACTGGCGCTCGACGAAACACTCGTCGGACTTACTATTGGACTCGGCTTGATCGCCATAGGGGCTGGGGCGCTTAAATCGTGTGTTCCGGCGATGCTCGGCGATCAGTTTACGAAAGAACAGGAACCAATGCTGCCCCGTGTCTACTCCTGGTACTTCTGGATTCTGAATCTCGGTTCGTTTATTTCGACCTTGTCTACGCCCCTGCTGCTCGAGAATCTTGGACCGAGGGTGGCTTTCGGCGTGCCATGCCTGCTTATGGCCGCTTCGACCATAGTGTTTTGGCTGGGTCGCAGGCGCTATGTCATCGTGGCGCCAAGCGGCTACGCCAAACTAGCTCAATTGTTCTCATGGGAATCTGTCCGTGAGTTGCGCGTTTTAGGCTTTGTGTCCTTATTAATCGTGCCGCCGGTTGGCGTGCTTTACATCACGAACTCTGCAATGGTGCTGCAGGCCGTGCATCTGAATCTCCACTGGGCTGGCTTTAACTGGTTGCCTGCACAAGTATTCGTTTTCAACCCGCTCTTTAGCCTTGCGTTTATTCCTCTGCTTCCAACCATAGCTTACCCAGCCATTGAGCGCTTGGTGCGCCTGACTCCGCTGCGGAAAATAGGCGCGGGCTTCGTTTTCGCGATGCTGGGGTTGCTACTGTTGATCTGGCTGCAACTGCGCATTGATGCTGGTGCTCACCCCTCGGTTGGTTGGCACGTGCTCATCATTGGGATTTTTATTGTCTCTGAACTGTTGATACATATCACTGTTACAGAATATGCTTGTCGCGTAGCGCCCCTACGGCTACGCTCGGTCGCCATGTCGTTTCGACCAATGACCATTGCGTTTGGCAATGCTTTCATCGCGTTGACAACCACCTTCGTCAGCAGTGGCAGTCATGGCGTTGCACCGGGAGTGGCTTACTATTTCTTCTTCTTGGTGATTGTCGCTTTCTCGAGTGTTCTCTACATGATGTACTGCAGTCGGCTTTCGCCTGCTGATGCCGCCCTGTAGCAGTTCTTGGGTCACCACTCGTAGTCGCATGTCGCTGAAAGCTACCTATTGGTGTTTGCGTTTGTCTGGCTTCAGGGGTGTTGTCGCGACTTCCAGTCGATTGTGTAGTCGGCGTAGGCTCGCAGTCAGGCGCTTTCTGCCCGATGCGCTTAGCGCGTCAGCGAACAACTGCTCCGCATGTAACGTTTCGACTTCGATAGATTGATAGGCCTTGCGCCCCGCTGCTGTAATATGCAGTCCGTATGCGCTGCGATTGACCAAGGACCGCCGTCGTCGCACCCAGTTTTTTTTCTCTAAAAAATTTACGATGGGTGTCATGGACGAAGGGTCGATACCGACAGCGGTGGCAATTGTCCGTTGGGTCTCATTCGGGTTGAAACGGATCAGGGTCAGCGTGCGCCACTGGGTGAGGTTTAGGTTCATCAAGTTCGAGCATGTTGTGGTGCGTAGAAACCGCACATACATGTCGTAGAGCTCTATTAGCAGATGACCCACATGCTCGCCTTGAAAGCCGCTATCAAGCCGGCTTTTAGGCTCTCCTTGCGCACGTTTTGGTCGACGAATCTTCATTTTTTTCACCTAGGCGGTCGCCAATTGTGGCGTGTCGAGCCTATTATAGCATTAGTGCCAAAATCGACTGACCATGGCCGTTTATCGAGATTGACAGTGAGTCGATTTCAACTAGTATTGGATAGTCAAACACTAGTTTTTATGAGATTAGATGGGCGCTTTTCATAGATAACTATGTGCCAGGTAAAGTATATTGAGCGCGACACGCGCCCAATCATTTAGCAGCTGCTCATTGTGGCGTTCACCTGTCACTGGGGAATTCGACAGTGTTGCTCTATGCCAAGATAGAGGTTATTGAGCCGCGTCCCTATTACGCCGTGGTTGGTTGTCCGATAGAGTCGATAGAGCAGTTGGTCCGGTCTCTTTGTATTCTGAGTAGGCGGGTTTTGTGCATTGCCTTGTTTCGCATCGCTAGCTTGATCGGTTACGACGAGCGTTTCGCCGCCGTCGGGAAGTGCGAGCGAGCGAGTTTTACTTTGCGTGTAGCGGTGATCCTATGTCCTAAGAAGGTGTCAATGTGGCTCCACACGGGTGCGCAGCGGCCGCTATCGCTCTACGCGGTGGATCTCTCTGCGCGGAGCGCTCAATTGCAGTTTTGCTAGTGGCGAGAGCGTATGCCAACAGTACATGTCAAATTATCATGCATGCCAATCGAATTTCGCGCGATGCTGCCGGGCAGCTGCGATGAGGGGCGGCGCAGCGATTATGCGAATTTCGGGGTGGTTACGCCTGGGATTCGCCAAAATTGGTTTACTAGGATGGTGTGCCGCTGGGGTACCACGTCGGGTTTATCCGCGTGGCGTTAGGTGACGCCTACGATGCGAGCATTCCAAATGTGGCGTGAGGTAATGCGAGCTGCCTGTCTGATATCGGCGCTCGTGCTGCTGTCTCCGCCTGCACGGGCTGGCGTTCAGCAACACGTGCACGAGTTGCCAACTGCTGATATTGCAGCAGGCGTGGATGCGATTATTATCGTCACGGTGAATCCGGAGGCGCGAGTCAGCGCAATCATCGTTGGTTCGGCGCTGCCGCGAGTGGAGTGTGGCAAGCCAGTTGAGCTTCCCGTCAGGATCCTCAATCAGGCATATCTGACCGCAGGACTTGAAGCGCGGCTGGTGGGCCCGGTGCCGGCTGGCGTGGAAATTGAATTCAGTTCTGCGCCACTGACCGGTTCGCCTCAGGAAATGCGCACGCTTCGCATCAAGCTGCCCATTGCCGCATTAGTGGATCTGACGGTAGCATTTCAAGCACACGCGGAAACCCCGGATCTCGGCGGGCGTGATCGCATTCATTTTTTGCTGCGTTGCCAGTAGTCCGATAGCAGATCAGATAGGGAGAGCTAAAGTGCAAGAACTTAGGGATCGAGTAGCCGTCATAACCGGGGCGGCCAGCGGAATGGGACGGGCAATCGCCACGCGGTGTGCGCGTGAGGGCATGCGAGTCGTTTTGGCAGGTATTAATGAAGAAAATCTCCACAAAGTCGAAGTGGAGCTGCGCGCTACTGGCGCAACGGTAATCAGTGTGCGTGCCGACGTTGCAGTGTTAAGCGACGTTGAGGAGCTGGCGCGGAAGACCCTGGATGCTTTCGGCGGCGTACATTTGCTCGTTAACAACGCTGGCGTGATCGCGGGTGCCAGTCCTTGGGACAGTACGGTTAGCGACTGGCAATGGGTTATTGACGTAAATCTGTGGGGCATGATTCACGGTATCAAGGTATTTGCGCCGATTATGTTAGGGCAAAAGACCGAAGGTCATATCGTCAACAATGCTTCGGGCGCTGGTCTGATCACATTTCATCCGAGCGCGCCATATCAGGTGACCAAGGCGGCGGTTGTCGCGCTGTCAGAAAATCTCTATCACTGGTTGAGCTACCAGGGCTCATTGGTGGGTACTTCGGTACTATGTACCGGGCCTGTTGCGTCTAAAATTGGAGATTCGCGCCGCAATCGGCCTACAGCAATGGCGGATGAGGGGCTCGAATTGGATCCCGCTGCCCGGCTTGCGTTATTTAACGCGCAGAGCAGTGCCCAAGTCGCGGTATTGTCACCTGCAGAAGTGGCTGATGTCGTGATGGAGGGAGTTCTCGAGGGGCGTTTCTACCTCATTACGCATCAGGAATCGGGCATGCCGTTAATCCGAGAGCGCATGGAAGACATTGTTGCCGCCCGGAATCCGCGCAAACTGGGCGCGATCATTCGGCGGTAGGTGGCGGTGGTGTGAGGCCAAGAAACGCTGCGCCCAGAGCAGCTTGTGCTTCCACCATCTCGCGGCCGGTCACGACCTGACAGCCGCGTTCGCGTGCCGCGATCAGAAACGGGGTCATTTCCGGCTTCGGAATGACGTCACTGACGACCGTGCTTGGGGAAATCGCGGCCGGATCACAGGGCATCGGATCTGTAGCTTGCATTCCGAGCGGTGTCGCATTGGCAATGATGTCGCACTCATAGACGTTCTGCTGCACAGCGCGGGCATTCACAGACGGAAACGCCCTGTTGATAGCTTCGGCTAGCTGCTCCGCACGCGCCGGATCGACATCCCGCAGCGAGATAGAGGCAATACCAGACTCCGCTAGTGCCATGGCCATGGCACTGGCTACCCCGCCGGCGCCAATCATGTACACGGACTTGCCCCGCAGGTCGATCAGATGGGAGCGCAAAGCCGCGACGTACCCCAGTCCGTCGAAGGTATCTCCAACTAGGTGGCCGTCCGGCATCCGGCGTACCAGATTGACGGCCCCCACAAGGCGCCCGTTGTCACGCAGCGTGTCCACCAGCTTACACATTGCCTGCTTGTGTGGCATGGTGACCGCAAAGCCATCGCAGTTCTTGAGCTGTTTCAGACCTCGGACGGCCTCAGCTAGCCCGGCAGCATCCACCACTGCAGGCACCATCACGGCATCGATGCCGCACTCGGCAATGTAGGCGTTCATGATCTCGGGTGTGCGCGCCTTGTGCAGCGGGTCACCGAGAATCACATAGAATCGCGTCGTTCCGGTAATAGTCATAACGGTAGTCTCCAGTTAGCCCCAAAGAGCAGGATTGACACAGACAATGCGATCGCCCCGATAGCTCATGCCGCTCGGGCGGTCGCACTTCAACAGTAGTGGTCCGTCCAGATCCACGACATCGGCGAGGCTGCCAACGATAACAGCTGGCGCCATACTCAGCGATGTGCCTGCCATGCACCCGACCATAACTCCGAGACCTAGGGCTCGCGCCTCGCGCGCGAGCAGCAAAGCTTCAGTCAGCCCGCCCGTCTTGTCGAGTTTGATATTGATGTAGTCGTAGCTTTCGGATGCTTTGGCAAGGTCAGTCCGATCCTGACAGCTCTCGTCAGCGGCAAGCGCTACCGGCAAATTGCACCCTGCCAGTACCGCATCAGCGCCGACCGGTAGCGGTTGTTCCACCAGACGCACGCCTAGCGCTTGCAGCGTGCTGGAAATCTGCGTAAGCCGCTCTATAGTCCATCCGCCGTTGACGTCAACGATGATGTCGGCGTCCGGCGCGGCGCGCCGCACCGCAATCACGATCTGTTCATCGTCGGGCCCACCGAGCTTGAGCTTCAGGAGAGCGCGTTGCCGGTTCGCGCGCGCTTCGTCTGCCATTATGGCCGGGTCGTTCAGCGATATAGTGTAGGCGGTGAGCAGTGACTCGGGCAATGTCAAACCCAGCAGTTCGCTGACGGGTCGCTGTGCCAGTTTAGCGGTCAGGTCCCAAAGTGCGCAGTCAACCGCATTGCGTGCCGGGCAGCTTGGCAGCAGTTGCATCAGCTCAGTGGGCGTGGCGCCTGCTTCTATCGCCGTCTGTACCTTCTGGATGTCGCTGCGTGCGGCTTCTGCCAGCTTCTGGCCTTCCTGGCGTGACACCATGTGCGCTGCTGACGGCACGCACTCACCCCGGCCGACAGTCGCCCCGTCCTGTATGAAGACCTGCAATACGGTCAAACATTCAATGCGACCGGTCGAGATCGCGAATGGCTTGGCGAGATCGAAGCACTCCAGGGTGGTGCTCAGGCGACGCACGGTCAGGAAAGTTTGTCGACTATCGCCGCTACCCCGGTGCGGACCGGATCGCAGGCAGGCAATCCGGTTTCGTCCGTGGCGGCATGCAGGCACCGGCGAGCGTCAGTGTCATTCAAGCTCGAGGTATTGATGCAGATGCCAGCGGCCTTGACCTCGGGGTTGACCAGTCGACCGGCGGCAAGGTTGGCTTCGATGCACTGCGTTAGGCCCGGAATAGGATAGTCTGGCAGCCCGACAATGGCGGCGCGTGTAGCATCATGGCAAACGATGAGGTAATCGGGCTGGCTACCATGTAGCAGTGACAGTGAGACGCCAGCATAGGACGGATGGAAGAGCGACCCCTGTCCTTCGATAATGTCCCAGTGATCAGGGCTGTTGTTTGGCGAGAGCATCTCGCTCGCACCCGCAGTGAAGTCCGATATTACCGCGTCGATACAAATGCCTTCCCCGGAGATCATGATCCCGGTTTGCCCTGTGGCTCGAAACTGCGCCTTGCGACCCCGGCTCCGCATCTCGCGCTCGATGCTCAATGCCGCGTATTTCTTGCCGACGCCGCAGTCGGTTCCAATGGTCAGCACGCGCTTTCCGGTACGCCGCAGTCCCGTGGCAATCGGTAGGTTCGCTGGGGCTCGACGTATGTCAACAAGGCCGCTGCCGCTTTGCCGGGCAGCGTCAACCAGCCCTGGGTTGCTGGACAGCGGCACGTGCATGCCGGATATCACGTCGAGCTTGGCGCGCAGTGCCTCATCCAGGACCGGCAGCCAGTTCGCTGGAATCTGGCCTCCCGCTGGAGCCAAACCGATGATCAGACTGCGCGCCCCGCGCCGTGCCGCTTCAGTCGGGCTAAGGTCGGGCAATCCCAGGTCGGCAACACAGCCAGGAAGCCGCGACTGTGCAAGGCACAGGTTCCTGCGCCAGTAATGCAAGCCGCTCGCCGTTTTCGCATGCCGCGCGTCGCGCACATCGCCAAGAAAGAGCAGGTAAGGCGCTGCCAGCGCGATGCATTTTTCGATCATAAAGCGTTGCTAAGCATGCCGTGAGTGTTTGATAATACAACACTATGGTATCCGACGCTGAAGAGCGTGGCTATCGCCGAATGCACAGCGATTCTGCAGTTCAAGGACAGTTTCATGAGCACAAGTTACATAGTGCGCGGCAGTGTTGCCGTGTTGACGCTCGACAATCCGCCCGTCAATGGGCTTAGCTTTGCCACGCGTCAGGGTGTGGCCGCCGGTCTTGAACGTGCGCAGGCCGATGCTGCGGTCAATGCCGTCGTGATCACCGGTGCCGGCAAAGCCTTCTCCGGCGGCGCAGATATCAAAGAATTCGACTCCCCTAAAGCGCTGGCCGAGCCGAACCTGCGCACGCTGATCAGTATGCTGGAGGATTGTAGCAAGCCTGTGGTGGCGGCGATCCACAGCGTGTGTATGGGTGGAGGATTGGAGCTGGCGCTCGGTTGCCACTACCGCGTGAGCGCACCGGGCGCCAACGTGGCATTGCCCGAGGTAAAGCTCGGTCTGGTTCCGGGTGCAGGCGGCACGCAACGCCTGCCGCGGGTGCTCGGAGTCGAGACGGCTCTGAACATGATCGTGACGGGCGACTCAATAAAGAGTGAAACTTTGGCCGCACTGCCCGGGCAAAATCTTTTTGACAGAATAATCGAGGGCGAGCTGCTCGCAGGCGCCATAGCGTTTGCGCTTGAGAGGGCGGACCTGCGACCGTTGCCTCAGGTGCGGCAACTCAAGGCCACCCATCCGAACGCGGATGCGTATTTTCAGTTTGCGCGCAACACCGTCAAGTCGATGTTCAAAAACTTTCCTGCGCCGGCTCGCTGCATCGACTGCGTCGAGCAAGCAGTCAAGGCCCCTCGGATCGAGGATGGCTGCCTGTATGAGCGCAGCGCGTTCATCAGCCTGATTGGCACTCCCGAGAGCAAGGCTCTGCGTCACGCCTTTTTTGGCGAACGCGCGGCCAGCAAGATTGCTGATGTCCCCGACAACACACCGCTGCGCGTGATCAAGGCAGTGGCTGTGATCGGCGCCGGCACCATGGGCGGCGGCATCAGTATGAACTTCCTAAACGCTGGCATCCCGGTCACGATACTCGAGAGCAATCAGGAAGCGCTCGAGCGCGGTCTGGCCACGATCCGCAAGAACTACGAGGTGCAGGTTAAGAAAGGCAAGTTGGGTGCTGATAAGTACCAGGCGCGCATGGCACTGCTCACTCCAACGCTGGCCTACGACGACATCAAAGACGCTGATCTGGTCATCGAGGCGGTATTTGAGGAAATGGGCGTCAAGAAAAAAATCTTCAAGACGCTCGATCAGGTGATGAAACCCGGCGCGATCTTGGCGTCCAACACATCAACGCTCGATCTGAACCAGATTGCGTCATTCACGAAGCGACCGCAGGACGTGATCGGCATGCACTTCTTCAGCCCGGCCAATGTGATGAAGCTTCTGGAAGTGGTGCGGGGCGCGAAGACCGCAGGGGATGTGTTGGCCACCACGATAGCGCTGGCCAAGAAGATAAAGAAGACCGCGGTAGTGTCAGGCGTATGCGACGGCTTCATCGGTAACCGCATGCTCGATCAGTACTTTCGCCAGGCGGGCTTTTTGGTCGACGAAGGCGCCACGCCGCAGCAGGTTGATATCGCGATGGAGCGGTTCGGATTTGCGATGGGTCCGTTTCGCGTCAGCGACATGGCGGGCAACGACATCAGCTGGGCGATCAGGAAGCGACACGCTATCGAGAAGCCTGAACTGCGAAACAGCAAGATCGGCGATTTGATTTGCGAACTCGGCCGTTTTGGTCAGAAATCGGGTGCCGGCTGGTACGACTACGCTCCCGGCAAGCGGGACCCGATGCCATCCCGCCTAGTCGCGGACTTGATCACCCGCGATCGGGCCGAGCGCGCCATCGTGTCGCGCAAGATCAGCGATAACGAGATCGTGCATCGACTCGTGTACGCATTAGTCAATGAGGGCGCGCGGTTGCTTGAAGAGGGTATCGCAGCCAGGGCCAGCGACATCGATATCGTCTACCTCACCGGGTACGGATTCCCTCTCTGGCGCGGCGGCCCGATGTGCTACGCAGATCAGCAGGGCCTCTACAATGTGGTTAGGGCAATGCAAGAGTTTGCAGCCAATCCCAATGACGACGCCTCGTTCTGGCGGCCTGCGACACTGTTGGCTAGGCTGGCGGCCAACGGCAAGTCATTCACCTGATCTGATTTATTTGTATCCAAGGATAAACCCATGACTCGAGCCGTCATCGTTTCCACTGCACGCACTCCGCTGGCAAAGAGCTGGAAAGGCGCATTCAACATGACCCATGGCGCTACACTGGGCGGCCACGTGGTGCGAGCCGCGGTTGAGCGCGCGGGCATCGATGCGGGCGACATAGACGACGTCCTCATGGGTTGTGCAAACCCCGAGGGCGCTACTGGCTGGAACGTTGCACGCCAGATTGTATTGCGTGCCGGTTTGCCTGTCGGTGTTTCAGGCATGACGGTCAATCGCTTTTGCTCCAGTGGTCTCCAGACCATCGCTCTGGCCGCTCAGCAAATCATCTCCGGAGAAGGCGAAGTGTACGTTGCCGGTGGTGTTGAGAGCGTCTCCTGCGTGCAGCAGGAAATGAATCGCCATATGTTTGAAGATGCTTGGCTGGCCGCTCACAAACCTGAGATCTACTGGCCCATGATGCAGACCGCAGAACAAGTAGCCAGGCGCTACAACATGCCAAGAGACCGCATGGACCGCTACGGTGCAGAGAGTCAGCAAAAGGCTTGCGCCGCCCAGGCTGCTGGTTTGTTTGCTGCCGAGATCGTACCGATGACAGTAACGGCCGGCGTGGCCGATGCGCAGATGGGCGTGCGCAGCAAAGAGGTGACGATTACAGCGGACGAGGGCCTGCGTCCTGGGACAACCTATGAGGCTATCAAGGAAATCCGCACTGCAGTTCCCGGCGGTGTTGTTACGGCAGGCAATGCAAGTCAGTTTAGTGATGGTGCGGGGGCCTGCACTGTCGTCAGTGAGGCCTATGCGGAGAAGAAGGGATTGACGCCACTCGGCCGCTTCCTCGGATTCGCTGTGGCTGGCTGCGAACCCGATGAGATGGGTATTGGCCCAGTATTTGCTGTGCCCAAAGTGCTCAGGCGCTTAGGCTTGAAGATCGATGACATAGACCTTTGGGAGCTCAACGAAGCCTTTGCTGTGCAGGTTTTGTATTGCGCCGACAAACTCGGAATCTCCATGGATCGCCTGAACGTCAATGGTGGCGCTATCGCCGTTGGTCATCCGTACGGTATGAGCGGACAGCGAATGACGGGCCACGCGTTGATTGAGGGCAAACGGCGCGGCGCGCGGCGCGTATGCATTACGATGTGTGTTGGCGGAGGAATGGGCGCTGCGGGTGTGTTTGAGGTGTTGTGATGAGCCATCGCAGGAATGGCTCGGCGGTGACCTGATGCGTAGCACGCTAGAGTTCCTGCTTTTTGACTGGCTCGGAATTGATTCTCTGCTCGATCGGCCGCGCTTTGTAGAGCACAGCCGCGAGACCATCACGGCGGTACTCGATACTTGCGAGCGCGTGGCGCGTGAGAAGTTCGCACCATTCAATCGCCAAGTAGACACCGAGGAGCCATGGTGGGATGGTGAGCGCGTGCATTTGCCGCGCGTGACGCATGACGCGCTGGCTGCCTATGCCGAGTCGGGCATGCTGGCGGCCGCACAGGACTATGAGATCGGCGGCATGCAGTTGCCGTGTGCAGTCGAAATGGCTGCAAACGCTTTCTTCAGCAAAGCCAGCGTCGCCCTAGCCGGTTATGCCTTTCTAACCACTGCCAATGCCAACCTGTTGGTGGCACACGGCACGCCTTTGCAACGCGCAGTGTTTTCCAAAAACGAATTTTCAGGTCGCTGGTTCGGCACCATGTGCCTGTCAGAGCCCCAGGCTGGCTCGTCGCTATCGGACCTAATCACGCGCGCCGCTCCGGATGGTTCTGGGTTCCAATCCGATCCGTTAGGGCCGCGCTATCGCGTGACTGGCAACAAGATGTGGATCTCGGGCGGTGATCATGAGCTAACCGAGAACATCGTGCATCTGGTACTGGCTAAGATCCCAGGCGCCGACGGCAAACTTTTGCCCGGCACACGGGGCATTTCTTTGTTGATTGTGCCGAAGTGGTTGGTCGACGAGCATGGCGCTTTGACGGGTGAGCGGAATGACGTGGTTACGGGTGGTCTGAACCACAAACTAGGCCTTCGTGGCCATAGTAACGCGCTGCTTAATTTCGGAGAGGGAAAATTCACACCCGACGGTGGAGCGGGCGCAATCGGCTATCTGGTTGGCAAGGCTGGTGAGGGCCTCCGGTACATGTTTCACATGATGAATGAGGCACGTATCAGTGTGGGCTCGGGTGCTGTGATGCTAGGGTTTGCCGGCTATGAGGCCAGTCTAAAGTACGCGCGTGAGCGTGCCCAAGGCCGACCGATTACGAGTGCGGGCAAGGACGCGGCGCAGCCGCCGCTGCGGCTCATAGAGCACGCTGACGTTCGCCGCATGTTGCTCGCGCAGAAGGCGTACGTCGAGGGTGGTCTCGCGCTAACCCTGTACTGCGCTTTGCTAGTTGACGATCTGCGCACCGGGACCGGCGAGCAAGCACGTCAATCGAAGATGCTGCTTGAAGTGCTGACGCCGATCGTCAAGAGCTGGCCCAGCGAATGGTGCCTAGAGGCCAATAGCTTAGCTATTCAGATTCATGGCGGGTACGGCTATACGCGCGACTTTCCGGTTGAACAGTATTGGCGCGACAACCGTTTGAATATGATTCACGAAGGTACGCACGGGATTCAAGCGCTGGATCTACTCGGTCGCAAGGTAGTGATGAATGACGGCAAGGCTTTCACGGTGCTGGGCGAACGCATTATGGCGAGCGTTGAGCGTGCACAGCGCAAGCCGAGCTTGGCGTTACATGCGGCCGAACTCGCAACAGCGCTGCAAGCGTTGGTCATCGCGACGCAATCTGCGTGGGCCACGGGCCAGCCCGAGGAGGCGTTAGCCAACGCCACCCCATATATGCAGGCGTTTGGTCATACTACGGTGGCGTGGCTGTGGTTGGATATAGCATTGGCTTGTGGCGAGCGGGACGACGATATTGCGCGGGGCAAGTGTTCGGCGATGCGGTACTTCTATGCCTACGAACTGCCAAAAGCAGGTGCTTGGCTAGCGGCCGTTGCTTCGCGCAATCAAATTTTCCACGAGATACACGAGGGATGGCTTTGACGAAGGTCGGCCCTACGGCGTGCCTACTTCGCAGAGGCGTGGGTAAGTCCGGACAAGTCACCGAGCAGTCTTGGCACGATGATGCTGAAGTAGGTCTATTCATAAAGGAATTGTGTACATGGGCGCATTAGTAAACCAACAGATCCTGCTTGTGTCACGACCGATTCGCGAACCGAGACCTGATAATTTTCGGCTAGTGCGGGTGCCGCTGCTCGACCCTCGGCAGATGCAGGATGGGCAAGTGCTCGTGCGCCATCATTTCCTAAGCCTAGACCCTTATATGCGCGGACGTATGGACGAAGGCACGAGCTATGCCGTGCCACAACCTCTCGATCAGGTAATGCTTGGAGCAACGGCAGGCGAAGTTATCGCTTCGAAGACTCCAGAGTTCAAAGTCGGTGACACTGTCGTCGGCTATGGCGGATGGCAGGAATACAGCCTCGTGGATGGCACCCGCCCGGGCGCGCTGCGGAAGGTCGATACCACCCGGCTTGCGCTGTCGGCTTACCTAGGCGCCGTCGGTATGCCAGGTGTTGCCGCTTGGTACGGTTTGACGCAAATTATCGAGCCAAAAGCCGGCAGCACGCTGGTCGTGAGTGCAGCCTCTGGCGCCGTTGGTAGCGTGGTTGGCCAACTGGCCAAGTTGCGCGGCTGCCGTGTTGTCGGGCTGGCCGGAGGGGACCACAAATGCCGCTTCGTGACCGAAGAGCTTGGTTTCGACGCGTGCATCGATTACAAGCAGTACGGCGACCTGCAGTCACTGTCAGAGGCGCTGCAGCGTGCCTGTCCGAAAGGCATCGATGCGTGCTTCGAGAATGTTGGTGGCGTCATCCTCGATGCCGTGATGCAGCAAGCCAACGCCTTCGCCCGAATCGCCGTATGTGGCATGATCGCAGGCTACAACGGCGCCCCGCAGGTAATGGCCAATCCAACGCTTATCCTCGTAACCCGAATGAAGATAGAGGGTTTTATCGTCGGAGACCACCTCGCCATGTGGCCGCCGGCATTACTGGAACTTAGCGAACTCGTGGCCAGTGGCCAACTGAAATACCGTGAGACGGTCTCACACGGGCTGGCTAGTGCACCCGAGGCGTTCATTGGACTACTTGGCGGCAAGAACTTCGGTAAGCAGCTAGTGAAGTTGCATTGAGCAGGTGCCGCCCTTGCTGTTCCCGGCCTGATTCATCCTTTGTGGTTTTCTCCGAAAGTTCGCCACATTGAATATCCTCTCCTGCCTGTTCTGGCGTAGACACTGGCGCTATGGGTCCGTTAACCGCGTAACTGGAATTGCAGCGTGGGCTTGACAGTACCGAGGTCAACATAACGCGGGGCGGTCCATCAGAAACACTGCCTAAGGGCGTAAAATCTGTCATCGGCAGAGTAGCCTGATGATTGCTTCCGAACGATTCTCCGGATTTCCTCCGCTATCCTGATGGTGGTTACTGCTGGGCCGGTGGGTAGGCCGGTCGAACGACTGGCAACCGCCCCGGAAGGCAGTCGCTGTCAACCTTTTGATTCTCGGCAATCGCTGAACCTCTTTAATGATCGCCTGGTGAAGGCTTGCCGATGCAGACTTTCCGGTTCGCGACGGAGGGAATTTCCTCGGTCCATATCCTCCTGGCATGCACTCTTACGACGCAATCCAGAGTTCGCGAATTTCTTCCGGTTCATCGATGGTGGCGAGCGTTACCCGCGGCAGGGCTGGTTATTGCGACGGCCTAGGCGCCGAGAATCGATGCGAGGGAGGCAGGCATCGGCGGCAACGCGCACTATCCCAGTCCGACGAGCCACCATGAGGCCGTTCACCATTGCAGGCTCCAAGGTTAATCAAGCCAGTTATTCCCATGAGTTTTAGGAATCATGGCGACCCCAATTTCTATTACAATTATCCTCGGGGTAAACGACTTAACTAGAGAGCAATCATGATCAATCAACAACAAGAAAAAAGTTTGTTCTGGGGATGCTGGATAGCGTTGGTGACCACTTCGTTCGGCTTTATCGCGCGTATCTTCACTCAAGGCGCCTGGGGCGCGGAACTTAATCTCAGCAATACTCAGGTGGGTGAGATTCTCGGTGTGGGGTTGTGGCCATTCTCAATCTCCATCGTCCTGTTCAGCCTAGTCATGGATAAGATAGGTTACAAGGTCGCGATGATCTTCGGGTTTTTCTGCCACGTGCTTTCGGTGGTGCTGACCCTTACCGCGCATAGCTACAGTGCACTGTATTGGGCCACTTTCGTCATGGCCATCGGCAACGGGACGGTGGAGGCTTACATAAATCCCATAGTTGCGACGATGTTCAGCAAAGACAAGCCGCGCTGGCTCAATTATCTGCACGGAGGCTGGTCAGGAGGTTTTGTGATTGCCGGGCTGGTACTAATCATCGCCTTGCCGGATGCTGGCTGGCGCGCCAAGATTCTAATCGTGCTGATTCCTGCGGTTATCTACTTCCTGATGTTGATAGGCAAGAAGTTTCCGGTTGGTGAAAGTGCGGCAGCTGGCGTGCCATTCCGTGAGACGCTGGGAGAAGTGGGTGGCCTTGGCTTTTTCTTGATCACTTGGCTGATGGCTGCGGAATTTCTCCGTTCCACCGGCTTAGTGGTTGCTACGGACGCGAGCCCTTATGCGCCTCTGCAGTTAGGGGCAATCATTGCAGCGCTGGTTGGAATGGGTGTTGGCTACTACACTAGGTCGTACTTTGGACGTCCGATATTTCTGATCCTTTTGCTGCTGATGATGCTGCCGCTTTCGACTACCGAGCTGGGCGTGGATAGCTGGATCACCGACTTGATGACGCCGACGATGGGTGAGAAAGCCAAGTGGTTGTTCGTCTACACATCCGCAGTGATGACCGCCATGCGCTTTTGCTCGGGCCCGATCTTGCGCGCACTGACCCCGTTGGGTGTGCTCGCGGTCGCAGCCGGCGGTGCGGCGATTGCGCTGTTTGGTCTCTCCGGTGCGAGCACGGCGGTAGCCATCTTCGTGTTCGGCACACTCTATGGCGCGGCGAAGGCTTTTTTCTGGCCTACAACGCTGGCAGTGGTGTCTGAGCAGTACCCGCGCGGTGGCGCCATGACCATGAACGGTATCAGTGGCACGGGCCTGCTGGGCGTTGGCGTGTTGGGTGCCATGTTTCTGGGTGGCATCGTCGACAAGACTACGGATGCGCATTTACAGGTTGCCGATCCAGCCATTCATGCGAAGGTGACGATTCAGAAGTCTAGCTTGCTCGGCATGTACTATGCCATCGACCAGGCGCGATATAACGCGCTGACAGCACCCGAAAGAGCCGTGGTTGATAACGTGAAGGGTGGAGCCAAGAAAGGTGCTTTGAAGTTTGCGGGCTATCTTCCGCTGACGATGTTGGCGACCTATCTGTTGCTGCTGCTCTACTTTCGGTCTATCGGTGGCTACCGTCCAGTGGATATTGCCGCTTCCATCAGGAAGCAGTCGGGTGGCGCATAGGCTGGCGGCTAAGGCATCGCAGTGCAGTGCGATGCCTTTCTTTTCTATAGAAAGCAAGCCGGTGCGAGAAGATCGCACGCCTCATATCGGATGAGACGCGGTGCAAAATTTGGTTGTGGCCTAGACGCAGTCGTCGGTCGTCAGCCGGCAGGCCCGCTTGAACAGTGCGGCGGGTCAGAGCGTCATCGTGTGGCATGAGTGCAAACTAGTAAGGCGGGCAATGGAAAACTGTTACTAGGGATGTACGATTGTCGACTAGTCGCACGGATGGACTCGTAATCTGGAGTGTTTTCGTTCTTCTCCTCAGACTAACTGGTCCAAGGCCTGAAGTAACGCACTCACCGTAGCACAGTGCTCTGAGTCGATATGATTGCGCCACTCAGTAGCTTCTGAGTGGCGTAGATGTGCCAACTGCTTTTGGACACGGACCTGTGCCGCAACGCCTTCATTGGTTTTCGGCGGACAACGCGATTGTCCTAGCCAAAGTGTAGTCTTGGCACAGTCAAGGCAGTGAAAACAGGAAAACCGTCGGTGCTCCGCCAGCCTTGCCAAGCCACGCAGCAGACGGTCGGCCCGACATTACGGCCACGTACTGCTTGCCTTGTTCCAGATAGGTCACGATGCCCCCGCCGATTCCGCCTCCAGTATAAAAGCGGTACAACTCCGTGCCGTCGCGCGCGTCGAAGGCGAGGAAGTCCCCGGTCAGCTCACCGGTAAATACAACGTCGCCCTTCGTCGTGGTAACAGCAGCCACCATGGGCATTGGTGACGCATACCGCCATTTTATTTCTCCGGTCACCGCGTCCAGCGCCGTCAGCCATCCCCGCGATTCACCGAGCATACGGGTTGACCCACCTAGGTACACGTGTCCTGGTATATGGCGTATCGAGCGCGCTACCGAGAACTGCGAACACCAATCGACCGCATTAACGTAAAGCATGCTCAGTTCGCGCTGTAGTGCCGGCCCGTTCCACTCTACGCCGCCGTAGACTCCAGGGCACGTATCGGTACCGGATTCGGTCACTGGTGCATCGGCGTTACTGATCGTCGTTACTGGCGTCGAGTAGACCGTTTCGTGACTATTGCGATCGAGCGTCCGCAGGTTGCCGTCCTTGCCGACTGTTGTCAGTAACTGGCGTTTTAGACCACCTCTTTCCGTCTCGAACAGTGGACTGACTTGCGTCAGATCCCAATCGTGTGAGTCATTTGGCACGAGCTGCTTCTGCCAGACCAGGCTTCCGGTGCGTACGTCCAGCGCAACCACCGAGTTGGTGTAGAGATTACTGCCAGGCCGCAGCCGCGCGGCTAGGTCGGGCGCCGGATTGGTGACTGGGACGAACAGTTGCCCCTGCTGCGCATCAAGCGAGAAGGGCGTCCAAACCGCGCCACCGCCGAGCTTGATGCCCTGAGGATTTCCCCACGATGAGGAACCCGTTGGGGTGGCGCCGGGCACAGTATAGAATTTCCACACCGGTGAGCCGTCGCTCAAGCGGAACGCGCCGACCCAGCCCGAAATTCCGTTTTCGCTGCCCGCAGGGCCGATCAGCACCAGATCCTCGAACAGTAGCGGCGCCATTGGGAAGAAGAAGCCTTGGCTCGCATCAGCCGCCTGCACCGCCCAGATCAAAGCACCGGTTTTTGCGTTTAGCGCCAGTAGGTATCCATCTGTGGTCCCTCTCACGAGGTAGCCATCCTTGATCGCCGCTCCCCGATTGTTCCGCCAAACCTCGTTCGCGCGCGGAACCCAAGAGTGACGCCACTTCTGTCTACAGGTTGTTGCATCCAGAGCAACCGTGCTGCGGGCGGTCGTCACATACATTGTTCCTTGGTACACGATCGGACCGGTCTGGAAGTTGCTCTCCTCACCCAGTTGGTAAGCGCAAACCACGCGCAATCGGCCAGCATTTTGCACATTGATCTGGTCCAGAGCGACGTAACGAGATCCTGAGTAGTCGTGCGTGTGGTACAGCCAGTCCCGCGTCGAATCTGCCGCGCTGTTCAAGTCCTGCTGAGTAGGCCCTTGGCCGATTGGAACGGCGGCCAGATCGCCTGCTATCCGCACGGGTGGCGTTGACGGCGCGCTGCTCCCCGTTCCAAAGCGCAACGGCATCTGCTTTAGGCGAGGTGAGTCGGCACGCAACGTAGTCTTTCCCGCAACGTAACCATTGCGCAACAGGACGTGCGCGAGAATGGCGCTGTATTCCTCGGGAGCGAGGGTGCCTGGTGCCCCCCGGGGCATCGTCGTACGAATCACAAAGTTCAGATCGTCCACTGTAAGTTTTGAGGCGCCCCAGTTGCCGAGCATGCCGCTCGGCGCGCCGCCCCAGGCCATGGCGAACGCCGGCCCGGTCAGCGCTCCAGCAACGCCGCCCTGCAGCGCATCACCGTGGCAGGCCGCACAGTGCTTCCCATAGAGTGCGCCGCCGCGCGCAGCCTGGGGCGCCGTAAAGAGCGACCGAGCGCTCGCAGCCGACGCGGCTGGGGCCAAGTTCATGATGCAGACGACCCACGCCGCAGCTACCGGCCGGACGTACCGGACACACACGCTGCGGCCAACGGGTGCTGAACCGGCATGAAGGGAGGAGGCAGGCGAAATCATAGCTAGAAATTGACCTTATCCGATCCCTTGGTTTGTAGGATCGCACGAGCTTCAGTCGGCGTCGCAATTTCGATCGATAGCTCTTCGAGGATGCGCCGAATCCGTTGCACCTGCTGGACGTTCGATTTGGCGGGCTCGCCCTTGCCATACCACATGGAGTCCTCCATGCCGACTCGCACATGGCCGCCTAGGATCGCGCCCATGGTCACGAGGGGCATCTGCGCCTTGCCTGCTGCTAGATTTGACCAGCAATATTGGTCACCGAACAGGTCATCCGCGGTCTGCTGCATCTGCAGAACATGCTTCGGGTTCGCGCCGAGGCCGCCGAGGAAGCCATAGACCGACTGGATGAACAGCGGTGGTTTGACCCAGCCCCGGTCGAGGATGAATTTGAGCGTATGCAGATGCCCGATATCAAAGCATTCGAATTCAAAGCGTACGCCGCGTTCCTCCCCCAGAATGCGCGCAAAACGCTCCAGCCAGTCGAAGTTATTGATCTGGGTGATGCCCTTGGAATTCTCAAAGAAAAAACGTTCCCAGTCGTGCTGGATGCTATCGCGGTAGCGGTCGTATAGGGCCCAGATGCCGACGTTTGTTGGCCCCATATTGAAAGAGCAGATCTCCGGGGAAAATTCTTTCGGCGCTGCCAGGCGCGCCTGGAACATCTCTTCTGGGGTTGGGGCGAGCGAAGGCTGACCAGTTGTGATGTTGATGATCGCGTCGCATTGATCTTTGATGCGCGAGAGGTACTGGCGATAGACCTCGACGTCGGTGGTCGGCATGCCGGTCTTCGGATCACGCGCATGTATGTGAATAATCGCCGCGCCCGCTTTTGCAGCGCCAACCGCCTCATTGACAATCTGATCGGGGGTGATCGGCAAGTGTGGCGTCATACAGGGCATATGAAACGCGCCGGTTACAGCACAGGTGATAATTCTTTTATCGGTGCGAATCATTGCTTTTGTCCTCGTTACCAGAGTGAGTGTCCAATCTATGCATGCGAGTATGTCAACCGAGCCGTTTACGGTCAATATTTTTTGTGATCACAGAATTATAAACGCGCTTAAATGCGTTATAAGTGTAGAATTTGCTATGTTTTAGATGAATTGCAACTTGCCAAGTTCTGCCGGTCAGATACGGCGCTTCCGGGATCGCCGCTTCAGGGCAGGCCGAAGGCGCGGAATTGCGACGAGACTGGTATCCGCCGGTCGTCGCTGCACGGGGAGGTTTTCATGTCGGAACCATTGAGTAGCAGCGTGATGGGCCGAGTGGCCGTCTCCATATTCCTATGAGCGCATGCTATCGAATTGCTGTTATCCCTGGTGATGGCATTGGCAAGGAAGTGATGCCGGAGGGCCTGCGTGTGCTCGAGGCTGCCAGCCAGCGCTTTGGCTTCACGCTTGATTACCAGCACATTGACTGGGCCAGCTGCGACCATTACGCGCGCACAGGAAGCATGATGCCGGAGGACTGGAAAGCGCAGCTCTCTGGCGTCGATGCCATTTATTTTGGCGCGGTTGGGTGGCCGACCACGGTACCCGACCACGTCTCTTTGTGGGGTTCGCTACTCAAATTTCGTCGCGAATTCGATCAGTACATTAATCTCCGCCCTGCCATCACCTTTGAGGGCGTGAAGTGCCCACTGGCTGGTCGCAAACCCGGCGAGATTGACATGCTCATCGTGCGCGAGAACACCGAAGGCGAATACACCTCGGTCGGCGGCACGATGTTTGAGGGCAGCGAGCGCGAACTGGTGGTGCAGCAAGCCATTTTTACGCGCCACGGGTCCGACCGCGTCCTGCGCTACGCCTTCAATGCCGCAATGGAGCGCCAGCGCCGACATGTGACGGTGGCCACCAAGAGCAATGGTATTGCGATCAGCATGCCGTGGTGGGACGAGCGCGCTGCGGCCGTAGCCGCGGAATTTCCCGAGGTGCAGTGGGAAAAACAGCACATCGATATCCTGTGCGCGCGCTTCGTGCTGCAGCCACAGCGCTTCGATGTGGTGGTGGCAACCAATTTGTTTGGCGACATACTGTCCGACCTCGGCCCCGCCTGCACCGGCACTATCGGCCTTGCGCCGTCAGGCAACCTGAATCCGGAGCGTAGCTTTCCATCGCTGTTCGAGCCAGTGCATGGCTCGGCGCCCGACATCGCCGGCCGCAACCTTGCCAATCCGGTGGCGATGATCTGGTCGGGCGCGATGATGCTGGACTTCCTTGGCCACGGCGTTGGTGCGGGACGCGCTGCGCACGATGCGATCGTCAGCGCCATCCGCCAGGTGCTGGTCAGCGGTCCACATACCGTCGACCTCGGCGGTAGCGCGTCGACCACTGACATGGGCAAGGCGATCGCCGCGGCTATTACGCGCGCGGCATAGCGCAGCGACAGTTAACAGTAACGCTTGATTAACTAGATGGTAACAACAATGAACACTAGATATGACGCGCTGATTTCTAGACGAACGTTAGTTGTTGCAGCAGGGTTAGGCTCCGGTCTGGCGCTAGTGCGGCCCTCCGCTCTGTTCGCTGCGGAGAACGCCGCGATCGAGCCGCAGCCGTATTTTGCCAGTGTGAGTCGCGCGATTGAGGCAATGAAAAAACTTGGTGCACCGCTATCTGCGACAGACACGCAGCAAATGGATGTACTTATACGTCAGAGCGACAGTGTCGCGATTAATGCTGCAGAGCAGATTCTTGCCCGCTACACGCTCGTCAAGCTCTCAGTCGACTTCAAAGATAATCCTGTACATCTGACGCTTGGCGGAGCCCCCAACACGCTCGTGGAGCAGGGTTGGCGGATGTTCCTGGTACGTATCTCCAACCAGGACGCGCGGATGGATAATTTGGTGCTGTTGACCGGCTTTAGGACGCCAGGTGCAATGCTGCCCGGCAATGACTTTCCGGCGCAGCGGGCCAATCTCATGGACACGCTCAATAATGGGCCACTCATCGAAAAGATGTGGCTGATGACGCGACTGTACGGAACGAGTCCATTGATTCGCTACAGCTCTGAAGTGCCCACCATTCCGCTGTCAGGCATCCCAGTTGAGTACGGGGTCATCCAGGTATTCAGTCGCGATTCCGGTAGGCGCAATGGCGAATTTTCCCTCTACACTTTGGCCAGGGCTGGCGAAGGCATCACCGCGTTCGGACGTCGAACTTTTGGATTCGACTGTGTGCCGTCGCGGACCGTCACTTTAGGGGTTCTCGATACGGATGGCCGGGGCTGCATGGCCTCTCTGACCATAAAAGACGAGCTCAACCATATCTATCCGCCACAGGGGATGCGGCTCGCTCCCGACATGTCCTTCCACTCGCATATCTACCGCGCTGATGGTGAAAACATGAGGTTGCCAGACGGCAACTATACGATAGAGAGTAGGCGCGGTCCGGAGTACCTGCGCGGCATTCAGACAGTGAAAATCGATGCGGATCACGCGCGCATTGAAGTCAAGCTCGAACGCTGGGTAGATCCCACGAACTGGGGCTGGTATTCCGGCGACACCCACATTCATGCGGCAGGCTGTAAGCATTATCAGGTTCCAACACAGGGCGTGTCACCTGAGACCATGATCCGCCACGTGCGCGGTGAAGGATTGTGGATTGGTGATGTCCTGAGCTGGGGCCCAAGCTGGTACTACCAAAAGCAGTTCTTTACCGGTCACGCTGAGAGCCCGGCTGCCACGCTCGAGCATCCCGACTTGCAGGCTGCCAACAATGCTACTTTGCAGCCACATGCGACATCGACGGACTCGGCGAGCATGCTTCGTTACGATGTCGAAGTCTCCGGCTTCCCATCGAGCCATGCGGGGCATGTCGTGTTGTTGCGTCTCAAAGAGCAGGACTATCCAGGCACGACACTGATCGAGGAGTGGCCGTCGTGGACTTTACCGATCTTGCAATGGGCCAGAGCCCAGGGAGCGGTCGTTGGTGCGGCCCATTGTGGATCTGGCCTAACGGTGGAGTCCAACGAGCTGCCCAATTACGAAATTCCTCCCATGGACGGAGTTGGCGCCCAGGAGACCATTATTGACGTGACGCATGGTGCGGTTGACTTCCTGTCAGGCTGTGACACCCGCCCCGTAGCTGAATTGAACGTCTGGTACCACATGTTGAACTGCGGATTCCGCTTAGCGATGGTTGGAGAGACGGATTACCCCTGCATATGGGATGAGCGGCCGGGCATGGGCCGCAGCTACGTGCGACTCGACCAGCCACCGCTGGGTGATGCGGGTTATGACGCGTGGATTCGCGGAATCCAGCAGGGACGGCTCTATTGCGGTGATGGCCGGAGTCACTTTCTCGACTTCAAGGTCAACGGGGTTCGTAGTGGCGAGAGCGATCTGACCCTCAAGGCTGCATCAACATTGAACATTGAAGCGCTGGTAGCTGCGCGTTTGGAACCTGATCCGCCGGCTAAGCCGGTCAGCGACCCGCTGGGCAGTTGGCATCTGGAGAATGCCCGTATTGGCACAACGCGCACAGCAGCGGTGGAGCTTGTGGTCAACGGAGTGGCCGTGGAGAGCAGGACGTTCGTCGCTGACGGCACGGCTCGTGCGATCAGTTTTCAGACACGGATTGAACGCAGCTCCTGGGTGGCGCTGCGGATTCTCCCCTCGGCCCACACGCATCCCGTGTTCGTGCAGGTCGCGGGCAAACCGATTCGTGCCTCGAAACGCAGCGCACAGTGGTGCCGCGCCTGCGTTGACAAGGTCTGGGAGGTCAAGGCTCCCTTCATGCGCGCAAGCGAACGTGCGGCCGCCGCGCAGGCCTTCGACCACGCCCGGCACACCTACGAAAAAATTGCCGCTGATTGCGAGGTGACCTGACGGTCGAGTTCTCGTTATCGGGTGAAAAGACCGTGTGCCGCAAGGCTTCGCGTGTCAAAAAGGGTAGACACGGACGGCTGGATCCGGAATGGCCGGATAGCGCACTAAACGAAGCCTCATGGCAGACGATGCAACGGACGCGATTCGCGCCGGCGGGCATCCGCGCTGGGTGCGGTTGTCGCATTGGACGATTGCCGCGGCGGTACTGACGCTGGCCTTCAGCGGGTTCGTGATCCTGATGACACACCCGCGTCTGTATTGGGGCACCGTCGGCAACGACTTGACGCCCGCCCTGATCGAACTGCCGATCAGCTGCAATCACCATCACGGTGGTTGGGCGACGCCGGTGCCGTTCTACGCCGCCGCAGGCTCTCCGGTCAGCACCGTGCGGACTTACGGTATCTTCAATCAGAACGGCTGGGCGCGCAGCCTGCACTTCCTGGTCGTACCCGGGCTCGCGTACCTGCTGATCGCGCTTTTCGGCGGCTATCTGCGGCGCGACGTGCTGCCGCGATGGCTGCCGACGCGATTAAGGCAGTTACGTGGGCTGGGGGAGCTGTAGATTCCGAACTTGAGGCCTAGCTCATATAAGTAGTTGCCGAGACCCTTGATGTCCGGGCACTTAGCGTTAGATCGAGTATCAGCGCGTCCGCCGCGGTACCCCTGCCAACCGACATCGATGTTGACGTAGAAGTAACCGGCTTCTCGAAGCCCACTGTCTGCCAGAGCGTCGGCGAATTGCCGCACCGTGGGGTTGTCGATCGCGTCGCCAACATGATTTCAATTGTTCCAGCCCATCGGCGGATTCGGCGCGAGCCCGTTGTGTGGCACGTCCCGCAACGCCCGCAGCGGCACTTTGGCGACGCGGATATTGCGCGGAATGGCCGCGTCACGCTCGGTAACCTGCAGTGGCGACGCCTTGCAGGTGTTGATGACCAGATTCAGGAAGCGGTCTTTGCCGTCGAGCACGTCCAGTCGCATTTCCTCCCGTTTGGGGCGCGTCCGTCAGGAAATGCGGGAAGGTCGCCGACGCGCCCGGTCTGAGGTTGAGGCTCATAGTCAGGGAGTCGCCGTCCTGCCAGATGCCTTTGAGCGCACTGTCTCGCCTATCAAGACCAACGTCGAGTCGAGCTGGATCGGATCGGGAAGTACGATTCAGGTGTCGACTAGATTGTCAGCGAAGGCGGGTGGGCAGGACCGCTCGCTGAGCGCAAGGCCGACGATCAGCTGACGCATGGCAACGGGGTTCTAATGGTGCTAGAGATTGAGGACTCCGCCGCCCTGTACGAACTCTCGAAGCAACGCCAGCGTCCCATCGTCCGTTTGCAGCAGCTGTCCGAAGGCCTGCCTTTCTGCGGCGAGGCCTGTCTGCAGCGCATCTTCGCGTGGGCCAACCATCAGCGCCTTGATCGCAGCCAGCGACGCCGGGCGACGCGACCCGAATTCCAGCGCGAGTTCCAAGGCGCGGGCCAGCGGGTCGTCCGCCAGTTCGTGCACTAGGCCAATGCGCAGCGCTTCGTTCGCATCAACCACCTTGCCGCGGAGGATGAACTCGAGGGCGCGCGCCTCACCAATGACGTGTGGCAGCCGCTGGGTGCCGCTGCCGCCCGGAAACAGCCCGATAGTGATCTCTGGCAAGCCTATATGCCGGACACCACTGCCCGCGATGCGCAGATCGCAGGCAAGCGCGAGCTCCAGCCCTCCACCCATGCACATGCCGTTGATGGCCGCGATCACCGGTTTCGGAGCGCGGGCGCAGGCCGCGAATACCTGCTGGTATGCGGGGTCACGGAAGCTCTCCATTGAAGCTGCGCCACTTCGGAGTGCTTCGGCCATCTTGAGCAGGCTGACGACGTCAAAGTGCCGTATGAATACGTCGGGTTGGCTACCGGTGAGCACGAGTGAGGCCACAGTCGGATCCGCGATGGCTGCCTGAACCTGTATCAGCAGTTGCGCTGCGCCCTGCGGCGTCATAATGCCAGTAGGCGGATTGTTGTAGTAGATGACGCTGGCGGAGCCGTGTCTTTCAGTATGCGCAGTAGCCATAGTGCGAAACTCCTGCAGCTCAGTGGGTAGAGGGGCGCCGTACCGGCTGCCCAGGGAATACGTTGTCGACAGTGTGGCCATTGTCGACGACTGCGACGCCGCCCACCAGCACATGCATGATGCCTTGCGAGAACTGAGCCGGTTTCTCAAAAGTTGCGACATCGAGAATCGTATCGGGATTAAAGACCGTGACGTCGGCGTCGGCTCCGACCGCGAGACGCCCCTTGAGGCGCATTTGCGGGACCGAAGATTCAAGAAGTTTCGCTGGCATGATTGTCATTTTTGCGAGCGCCTGCATGAGACTGAGCGCATGGCGCTCGCGCACGTAGTGCCCAAGCACGCGGCTGAAAGTCCCAGCGGTGCGCGGATGTCGGCCGACATCGACTGCGTCAGACGCGATCATGACCGAATCGTGCGCGACCGCGAAGTCGACTGTGGACTGCGGAATCATGAATACCACTATAGGTTCATCGGGCGTTTCGGTGCGGCCGCGGTTGAAGCTTTCTTCGGTGAGTCGCTGGTGCGTCTTCACGCTTTCAATATCGCCGTAGCTGATACCCATTCTGTCCTGCCAGTCACCCTGCAGCATTGGGGAGTCATAGACGGCCATCCCCGCCTGGTAAGGATAGACCTCGGTCGTTACGGTCATGCCCCGCTTGTGCGCGGCATCGATCATCTCGATCATCAGTGGCGCCTGCCGTTGTCCGCTGCTGCCAACGTGGACGAAGTGCAGGTGGGCGCCGGTCGAGGCCGAATCGGACAGCAGCTCCTGCAGCGAGTCGATTCCGTTGGGCGTCAGCGGGCTGGAGGTGCGCGGGTGAACAAAGATCGTGAGGTCATTGCGCGCCGCAACCTCGAAGGCACGGTAGATCTCAAGTCGGTCGGCGCCGGCGACATAGCTGATTCCTACGCCGATGCCGAGCGCACCCTGATCGATGCCGCGCTGCAGTGCCATTGCCATTTCCTGGTTTTGAGCTGGTGTCAGTGGTGTCAAAGAATGTTTCTGTACCGTCTCAAGTTTGACAAGGCCCACGCCGATGGGATCTAGCGATTGCTGTAACAGCTCGATGCCAACGACAGGGGCTGCGCGGGCCACCATGTGGCTCACCGTTGCGCCATAGTTGATGACCATCTTTTCCGCCAACGATTCGTACCATTTGCCGACTGGGTAGACGCCAAGCTCGAGTTCCAGCGCCGTTGTCACGCCATCGTGGGCCTGGTACACGTTGCTCAGCGGGTCCATTGCGTGCGAATGCAGATCAATAAAGCCTGGCGCTACGACCAGCCCTTGCGCATCAATAGTCCGCCGGCCGGTTAGCTGCCCCAACGATATAGCCGCAATTCGCCCAGCTGTGATGCCGACGTTGCGCACCGCATCGAGGCCAGTGTCCGGGTCCATCACACGCCCGTTGGCGATGACCGTGTCATAGTCCGCCGCCAATACGTGCGTCGGCGTATGCGCAGTGAGCAGTACGGTGGCTGCGACCCATGCAATGAGCTGGCGCAATGGCACTAGCGTAATGGCCATGTTAGACCCCATATCCAAGTGAGCCACACGATACCAAGCCCTCCCAGCGCGAGCACGATATCGTACCCAGCGCGGAGAGCAGCGGACAGCGTTCCGGCTGGCGGCGCAGCGCGTAGCGCCGACACTGTGCGTGCCGCTGCGACGAGCAACAACACACTTGATACCGGGAACAGCGCTCGCCACAGCAGAGGCAACGCGTGTAGCGGCGTGTGCGCGAGGTCATAGGCAAGCTGCAGTTCGAGCAGTAGCGCTAGAATAAACGCGCCTGAGCCGAGCGCCATTAGCGTCAAGACGCGGCGCCGTTCCGGACTGGTTGCCCGCGAGCGCGTTACAAAGGCTGACAGGCCGAGCAGCGCCAGCAAGGGAATTGGCCACACCGAGAATGGTGCGGTGCGCCACCAGGGCTGGCGCTCCTGTGAACCGACCGGCTGGATGCCGGCGAAGATCCGGTTGCCGTCGACGACCCGGAATCCAACGCCTGATTCGCTCTGGTTCGGCGGGCCGCACTCGTAGTAGAGCGGGGCCCGGCGGACAAAGGGGCTGCAAAGGCCGCGCGCCGCGAATCGATCGTCGGGCAACGCGTCCATGTGCACGGCGTTCATGGTGGCGAGCATCCGCACCATCAGGTGCTTGCTGGTATCGAGGCGAAAGTATTCGCCCGCGAGCTGATTGGGCATTGGTTCGTCGATAGCCGGCGGTACCGCAGCCGCGGCCGGAGTTGGTTCCGGCGCCGGCAGAAAGCGATCGGCGAAGCGCTCCAGTAGCCCGTCGATCAACCCATCCGGGTCGAGCGTGCGCGCGCCATTGGGTGGGGAGGGCGTCGCGCTATGTGTCAGCAGGTACGACAGGCGGGGCTGGCCCGCATTCTGCACGGTGCTATTGACCGAAACGAAGATGCCGATATTCTGCTGGCGAAACCAGGCGACGCGGCTGATGAAGCCGCTGGTCTCGCCGCGATGTCCCTCGGCGGTATGGCCGTGATAGTTGTACTGCCACAGCGCGAGGCCGAGACCGGGTATGCGCGGATGGAAACGCTCGGTGTCGAAGTCCGTCATCCGGGCCAGCGTTGCAGGCTGCAGTAGCCGGCCGGGAATCAGCATGCCGCTGAGAAACTTTCCCATGTCTACTGCGGTCGAGCTGATGTCACCGCCGCCCTGTCCTGAGGTTGGCATTATGCTGTAGGGGATGGGCGTGGCCTGCCATGTTGCATCGCGCATGTAGGCCTGCGCTGCCTCCGCCACCCGGTTCTCCGGCAGTCCGGAAACCGATCGATCCATGCCCAGTGGCACGAAGACTTGTTGACGTACGGCCTCAGCGTAAGAAGTGCCCATGGCATCGGCGACCACTAGGCCGAGCAGGCCGAAGCCCATGTTGTCGTAGATGGGCAGCGCCGAAGTTGGCCGGGCACGCGAGATGTCCCAGCTCATCTGCTCGAGTGTGCGCGTGGCGGCCTGCTCGTTCGGGAAATTCATGTAGCCCAGTGCGGTATCGAGACCGCCGTGGTGGGTCATCAGGCCCCGGGATGTCACAGGATCGGCGAAAGTCGCCGGCACCTTGACCCGTGTCAGGTAGCGATTGACGTCGGCGTCGAGGTCAAGCTTACCCTGCTCCTCGAGTCGCAACGCGGTCGCGGTCGTGAACAGCTTGGTGATCGAAGCGATACGGAACAGAGTCCGCGCCGGATCAATGGTGGCGTGCGTCTCGGCATTCGCAACGCCGTAGCCTTTGGCCAGCACTAACCGATCGCCTTCGACCACGGTGACGATCGCGCCCGGGGCGTAGGTCTTCGTCATCGCAATCGCCATGACCTGGTCGACAAAGCCCTCGACCTCTGCAGCATTGAGGCCCGCACTGGGGTTGGTTTCCGCTGCGGCCCTTGCGGGCAGTACGCAAACGAGCCAAGCGCCCAATAGCGCGGCGACACCGCCGCCACATCTTCTTGACCAGTTATCGATGCGCATCCTGCAGATCTCCGTGGGAACTAAAGGGTAGGTCGCCAATCATTGAGTTGTCCCAGTCGATGCTCGGATGCCGATCCACTTCCCAGTGGAACTTGCCGCGCACGCGATCGTAATTGCCGATCTCGTTCATCGTAAGCGCATCGTACAGGCGGCCATTGACCATCGTATAGCGCACGGTATCGAGCGCCTTAATGTCCTGCATCGGGTTGCCATCGAGCACCAGCAGATCCGCGAGCTTGCCGGCCTCGAGCGTGCCGATGTCCTTGTCCATGCCGAGGTTTATAGCACCGTTGATGGTGCCGACCCGCAGCGTGTCATAGTTGCTCATGCCGCCCTGGTGGATCAGCCACAGCTCCCAAATCGCCCCGATACCGTCGATTTCGCCATGTGAGCCCATGTCGACGAGCGCCCCGGCGTCGTTCAGTTGCTTCAGCGAGCGCGCAGCAGAGCGCACGCCGATCTCGTAAACTTCCTCGGGCGCCGTTAGAGTCCGCTGGTGGGCCCACAGCGGCTTTTGCGCCCGATCCCAGCCCTTGGCGGTGGGTGTGAATTGCCGCAGTTTCGCGATCTGCCAGATGGGTGTGCTTTGGTAGAAATACTGCATGCCGTTGAGTTCGGCCTGGTTCACCATCAGCGTCGGTGTCGATGCCGTGCCGGAATGCGCGAACAGTTGGATGACATCGTCGTACAACACGTCGTTGGGCAGGTTGTGCTCAACGGTCGTGTAACCGTCGAGGATGAAAGTCAGGTCGTGGTCGAACTGGCCCTCACCTTCGGGCATCGCCATGATGCCGAGTTCCCGGCTAGCCTTCACGAGCTGCTGCCGCTCTATCCGCCCCGGCTGGACATAACTCTTGATGGCGATGGCGCCGGTCTCCTTCATGCGCAGCACATGATCGCGAGCGCTATCGAGTGATGTCACACGTACGTCGCTCACCGGATCGGATGGATACCCCATGAACGCGTCGCCGGTCGAAAAGATCCGCGGCCCGACTATGCGCCCGGCCTTGACCAGTTCCGCTAGGCGGAACACGAAAGCCGTGGGTGCGTAGGGATCGAAAGTCGTTGTCACGCCGTAAGCGAGGTTGGCGTAGTAGCGCGAATACTTCTGCGGTGTTACGTCCTCGGGCATCTGTCCGAGCATGAGGTGGGCGTGTGCATCGATGAGCCCGGGCATCAGGGTCTTGCCCGTCACGTCGATGCGCTTGGCGTCCGGCGGAATCACGACCGAATCCCTGGCTCCAACGGCCACGATCCGGTCGCGTTCGACGAGCAGGACGCCGTCCTCGATCACCTCGGAGCTGTGCATGCTGATGATCCGCGCGCCGATGAAGGCGATCTTGCCCGCCGGCACGTCGCGCTTGACGTCGAGCTGGAGGCTGACGGTGGTCGGCGCCGCGCCCTTCGGAGCGGTGCCGGAGGCATCATTGACCACGGCGGTGAAGTAGTCGGTGCCCGACACCCAGCTGAGATGTTCGCTATCGGCGGACCAGTGGTAGTGCGTGCCGCGATGCTGGGTGAGCCGCCGCACCGGGACAGTTCCGGAGCTTGCCGACATCGTCAGCGGCGTGCCGGTTTCGAAGTAGGGCGCCACATACAGCCCGAAGTTCTCCTGGAAGGCGACCCAGCGTCCGTCCGGGCTCAGCCGGAAATGGTGCGCCTCGGCGGATCGCAGGTGCTCGCGGGCATCGGCGCCATCGAGCGCGATGCTCTTCAGCATTGAGGCCTGATTGCTGCCCTGATTGGTGAGATTGAAATAGAGCCGGCTCCCGCTCCGGTCAAACACGGGTTCAAGGCCGTCGGCCGTGACGAAGTGCAGCTCGCCGCCGGAACTCGCAATCCAGTAGAGCCCCGGCCGCTGGTGATACCCGCCGAGCTGTGGCGTCGGCGGCTCGATCTGGAACGCTATCTTGCTGCCGTCAGGCGCGTACCGCGGGTGGCTGATGATTGCTTCAACGGACAGCAGGTCCTTAAGCTTCTTGCCGTCCAGACTGCGCGTCTGCAGCGTGCTGCCGCGCTCATCATTCCAGCTGACGTGCAGCAGCTGGCGGCCGTCTGGTGAGAATACGGGATCGTAGGCGAAGTCTGCCTCGCCGGTCAGCCGCTCGGGCTGGCCGTTCGGCAGACGCTTCTTCCAGAGATGGCCCACAGCGCCGTAAACAACGGTCTTGCCGTCAGGCGATACCGATGGAAAACCGATGGCGTGCGCGGTAAACGTAGGCCCAGTGAAGTGCTGCGCAAACCGCACGGCGCGGGTGATGCGGTGCACGGACTCCGCGCGGAAGGGGATCTCCCGGACTTCACCCGACCCCGTGTCGATGTTGAGCAGCTTGCCCTTGGCCCAAATCGCGACGTGGCGGTTGTCGGGGAACCACCCGTATGAAGGGTAGAAGCCACTCAGCATGTTGTGGCCCTTGAGGTCGCGGCTGAGCCCGTCAAATACCGGGCGCTGTCGGCCGGACTTGATCTCGTACACGAATAGTACGTCGCGCGTTGCCACGCGCCGTATGAACGCTAATAACTCCCCATTTGGCGAGATCTGCGGTGTGAAGGCCCCGCCATAACCTGTCACCAGCGTTGCGCTCTGACCGGTCGTCATATCGTGGCGCTTGATGACGAAGTTGGCGCCATCCGGCACAGGCTTATTGAAAGACAACGGCGCGCTGTCCTCTGTGTAGTAAAGCCAGCGGCCGTCGCGCGACAGCGTCGGCTCCGCAACCGAATTGGGAGCATCGACGATCTTACGGCCCGCCCCGCCACCGGTGTGATAAAGCCACAGGTGATTGCCGAACGGAATGCCAAAACGGCGTCCGCTCGGACTGAAGCGCCGCGCCATTACGTAGTTGCCATCGGCTGTCCATGCCGGCGTACCGACGTAAGTACTGCCAGTCTCACCAGAGATCTCGTGCGCGCCACTCCCATCGGCATTGATGACCCAAGCGTTATCGTAGCCGTTGCCATCGCTGATGAATACGATCCGCTTGCCGTCCGGGCTGAAGTGCGGATTGCGGTCGAATGCTGGTCCTTGGCGCAGTACGCGCGCTTCGCCGCCTGCCGCGGGCAGTAGATATAGGTCACCCAATAGGTCGAACACCAGCGTCTTGCCGTCCGGGCTGATATCTACGCTCATGCTGGTGCCTTCAGTGACGGCGATTCGCACGTCGTCGAACGGCTGGCCGGTATCCGCGACGTCCCAGTCCGCAAGCGCGGGCGCTACGATCAATGCCGCAAGCAGCATGATGCAGCCACGGTGCGCAAGGAGTTTTTCCATCGTCTGATACCTCTCTGGGCGCCCCTATTCTTCGGGGTGTATTGCGCCCCGCCTTGCGGCCCGAATTATGTTTTTGTGATCACTGATGTCGTATAGTAGGCTCTGAATGTCGTCGGTGCAATCGATCATGCGGTCGAGTGACGATGGAGTTCGTGAGCGCAAAATTGACTCGGGGATCTCTACTTTCGGCAGCTACCGGGCCGCACTCAAGAGTGGTTAGTAAGGGTAATGAATTATTACCAAGCGGTCGATCAAGCGTGCCAGGGTAGGTCGGCGGCAAGCAGCGCGACGTGGATGGCAAGGATATTCGTTATCGCAAGTCTGTTTGGCATGGTGGTCGCGCGCCCGCTCACAGTCGGTAGATATTTAGGTCATTTCATCTGTTGATGATCGTTTCACTCGCAAGCCTTCCTTGTAATTTAGAGTCGCTCAGTCTCCGCCGACTTATTTTTCGATCGACGACGCGAGGCCAGTCCAGGAAATTTTTGGCTTCGGCGCCTCTGTTCTCAATGCGGGTCTCATGGCGCTCAATCGGGCGCCAGATTTTCCCCGACGGAGACCATTATTGGAGCAGCTGATTTCATGGCGGTCCGCTCGGAGCTCGGTAACATGAAGGCCTACTCGCCGGCAGTCAGCGATTTCTGCGGCGAGAGCTGACGTCACTAGGTAGTTTTTCTGGGTTGAGGTGAGCGCGATGACACGGTCGGACAAAGCGACGATCATATTTGGACGTCGACAGGCATTGCAGTCGCTGTTGGCCGGCAGCGCGGCGATGATACTGCCGGCGGGTGAGGCGCGGCCCGGGTTGCCCCGTGCGCCATTGACCACGGGGCGCTCCCCCGCAGCGTGGGCGCAAGGTATCGAGGGGCAGCGCGAAGCTGATATTGGCAACGGCACCTATCTCAATCCAGTGCTTTCTGGGGATCACCCCGACCCAACCGTGCTCAAAGACGGTGCGGATTACTACATGACCTTTTCTTCGTTCGACTACTACCCCGGCATCGTGATCTGGCATTCGCGCGACCTGGTCAACTGGACTCCGATTACAGCGGCGCTCAAGAGCTATATCGGCTCTGTGTATGCGCTCGATATCGCCAAACACGAAGGACGCTATTTCATCTACATCCCCGCGGTGCAGATGCATCAGCCGAATTATGGCGTTAGGATTTACGCGATTCATGCGCCAAGTATGCGCGGTCCCTGGAGTGAACCAGTGGACATGGATATCAAGGGCTATATTGACCCGGGCCATGCTGTGGGCGAAGACGGCAGGCGCTATCTTTTCCTCAATAACGGTAATCGCGTACTCATCAGCGAGGATGGTCTACATCGTGCTGGCGAAGTTGAGAAGGTTTATGAAGGATGGCGCTATCCTACGGACTGGGTGGTCGAGACCTACTCACTTGAAGGCCCAAAGATTTTGCAGCGTAATGGCTGGTTTTACCTGATATCTGCTGTCGGTGGTACCGCAGGCCCGCCAACGAGTCATGTGGTGATTGCCGCACGCTCACGTTCAATTGACGGGCCGTGGGAGAATTGTCCGCACAATCCCATCGTTCGCACCTTGAGTCGCGACCAGAAATGGTGGTCCCGCGGTCACGCGACTCTGGTTGAGGGGCCCAGGCAGGACTGGTGGATGGTCTATCACGGCTACGAGAATGGCTATCGCACGCTGGGTCGGCAGATGTTGCTCGATCCGGTGAAATGGACGGACGATGGCTGGTTTCATGCGGGAGGAGGCGACCTGTCTACCCCGCTGCCAAAGCCGCAGCCGAATTCTGCAGCGCGACACGGCACGCCTCGATCCGATGATTTTTCAAATGAAAATATGGGCATTGGCTTGTGTTTTTTTTCTGGCGGCGAAGATCAGTCGGCGCGCGCGCGCGTCGTAGATGCGACGCTGATCGTCGCTGGTGCGGGCACAAGCCCCCATGACTGTGGTCCGCTGGCATTCATTGCGGGAGATCAGGCTTACGAAGTGACGGTTGAAATGCACGTTGGTGCTGGGGCGCACGGTGGCCTGTTGCTGTTCTACAACTCCAAATTCTACTCGGGGGTCGGTTTTGATCAGCGCCATAGATTTACCTACAACGCGGGTCAAAGTGTTGACTACAACGCCGTGCCGCGGCCCAGTGGCGATACAGTGTACCTACGCTTGGTCAATGACCATCACGATCTGACGATGTACTACAGCGGCGACGGGGTGAATTGGACGCAGCATGAACTGCAAATGGACGTGGCTGGCTTGCACCATAACGTCGGTGGTGGCTTTCTGAGTTTGCGGCCAGCCCTTTATGCTGCAGGGCAAGGAGAGGTCCGGTTTAGAAATTTGCTATATCGTGCGCGTCCCTAGCACTTCAGCGTCTATAGTTATGCTGGCCAATTCGCCTGGGAAAACACGCCGCCGTCCACCCAAATCGTCTGGCCGGTGATGAATGCGGCGCCCGGCGAAGCAAGGAACAGTATCAGCGGTGGGATGTCTTGTGCCGTGCCGATGCGGCGCAGCGGAGTAATTCGCGCCCAAGACGTGCCATATTCCGGCAGCTCCTGGCGGGTGCGTGCGGTTTCGATGGCGCCGGGAGCGACGCAGTTGACGCGAATGCCCTGCGGTCCCAGTTCCACGGCCGAGACCTTGGTGAATTGCTCGATGCCACCCCGTGATGCCGTGTAATCAACTAGCCCAGGAAATGCGAGTTTATTGGAGCCCGAGCCCAGATTGATGATCGCACCGCCCTGGCCGCGCTCCACCATCAGGCGCGCAGCGGCCTGGGTGTTGAGAAAGCAGCCTTTCAGATTAGTCTGGATCACCTTGTCCCAGTCCGCCTCGGCCAGATCAAGCAATGCCGACCGCGTCTGCACGCCCGCGTTGTTGACTAGTAGATCGGGTGCGCCTCGCCATGCCTTGAGGTTGGCATAGAAAGCATCGACCTCGCGCTTGATGCCGGCATCGCATTCGCTCAATAGTACTTCGCAGCCATTGCGCCGCAGTGCTTCAGCTACTTGTTCTGCTTCGGCAGTATTAGGCAGGCACGTGATGGCCAGATCCCAACCGGCCGCGGCCAGCGCAGTTGCGATCTCGAGACCTATGCCGGTGCAGGCGCCGGTGACTACCGCAACTTTTCGGGATTCAGTCGGATTCAACAAATCCGCCTCCATTAAAGACTCATTCCACCGTCGGTGAAAATGGCTTGCCCGGTCACGAATGAGGATTCGTCAGAGAGCAGGTATACAAAAGATTCAGCGATTTCTTCGGCTGTCGCCAGTCGACCCATCGGCTGTCTGGCGACGAAGTTGCGTCGCGACTGTTCCGGGTCAGCCGCGGCGTTGATACGATCTGCCAGCGAGGGGGTGTCGACAGTTCCGGGACATATGCAGTTGCAGCGGATGTTGTGCCTAACGTAGTCGAGAGCGACAGCGCGCGTAAAACCCACGACTGCCGCTTTGCTAGCGGCGTAAGCAAGGCGGTTCGGCGCCGCTTTGTGCGCGCCCAGGACGGACGCCATATTAAGGATGACGCCGCCGCCGTTGGCGATTAGGCCGGGTAGGAAGGCGCGGGTGAGAAGGTACATGCTGCGCACATTGAGATTGAAACTGCGGTCCCAGTCTTCCGGGTTGCAGTCGAGCAGGGCGCCATGGTGCACGTAACCGGCGCAGTTGAATATTGCGTTCACGGTGGGGGCATCAGCAGCGGCCCGCATAATGGCCGCGTCATCCAACACGTTCAATACACGCGTGCTGACTGCCGGATTGTCGGCTAGTGACTCTAGCAGCTCGGGCCTAACATCCGTGGCGATGACTCGCGCGCCCTCACGGGCGAAAGCCAGCACTGCGGCATGCCCCATGCCCTGACCGGCAGCGGTTACAAAGACCGTCCGGTTGGCAAGTCGATTCATCTTATGGTATCCATATTGAATAGCATTGAGTAACACTTAGAATATACCATGAAAAATAGTACCAAGCCTTCAGTCGGTTTGCGCTCGCGCGCGTGGTTTGACAATCCTGCGAACCCGGATATGACAGCGCTCTATTTAAGCTGGTACATGAATTATGGTCTGACGCGTGAGGAATTGCAGTCGAACAGACCCATCATCGGCATTGCTCAGACTGGCAGCGACTTGGCCCCGTGCAACCGCCACCACATGGTGCTCGCACAGCGTGTGCGCGACGGCATTCGCGAGGCTGGTGGCATCCCACTGGAGTTTCCGGTGCACCCGATACAGGAAACCGGCAAACGACCGACGGCGGCGCTTGACCGGAATCTGGCGTACCTGGGCCTCGTCGAGGTACTGTATGGCTATCCGCTCGATGGTGTTGTGCTTACCATTGGATGCGACAAGACCACACCTGCCTGCCTGATGGCGGCTGCCAGCGTGGATATTCCAGCCATCGCGCTGTCCGTGGGTCCCATGCTGAATGGTTGGGATCATGGCAAGCGCGTAGGTTCGGGCACTATTGTTTGGAAGGCGCGCCAGATGATGGCGGCCGGCGAGCTTGACTACGCGGGATTTCTTGAGCTGGTGGCATCGTCGACACCATCGGCGGGCTTTTGCAACACGATGGGTACAGCCGCGACCATGAATTCGCTTGCTGAAGCATTGGGTATGCAGTTGCCGGGATCGGCAGCGATACCAGCGCCGTACCGCGAGCGCCAGCAGATGGCTTATGCCACGGGAAACCGCATTGTGGAGATGGTGAAGGAAGATCTTCGGCCGTCGGCGATTATGACGCGCGATGCATTCCTGAATGCGATTGTCGTGAGTTCCGCCATCGGCGGCTCCACCAATGCCCCGGTTCACCTGGCGGCGATTGCGCGTCACATGGGCGTCGATTTGAGCCTCGATGATTGGCAGAACTGCGGCCATGATGTTCCGCTGCTGGTCAATCTGCAGCCAGCGGGTGCCTACCTCGGCGAAGATTACCATCAGGCCGGTGGGGTGCCAGCCGTCGTTTCGCAGCTGATGCGGGCCGGGCTGATACGTGAGCAGGCACTGACGGTCAATGGCAGTACCATCGGTGAGAACTGTCGTAACGCTGAGATCAAATTGCCGGACGTGATCCGGACTTTTGACGATCCGCTCAAGACCAAGGCGGGATTCATGGTGTTGCGTGGCAATGTCTTTGATTCAGCGATCATGAAGACCAGCGTTATATCGGAGGAGTTCCGTGGCCGCTTCCTAGCGAATCCGGACGACCTAGAGGCATTCGAAGGGCGCGTCGTCGTGTTCGACGGCCCAGAGGACTATCACGCCAGAATAGACGACCCCGCGCTGGCAATCACTGAATGGGATATTTTATGCATGCGGGGCGCCGGGCCCGTTGGGTACCCTGGTGCGCCTGAGGTCGTCAATATGCAGCCGCCGAAATACTTAATTCAGCGCGGTGTGACGGCGTTGCCTTGCATCGGCGATGGGCGCCAATCCGGCACCTCGGGGTCACCCTCTATTCTCAATGCCTCCCCGGAAGCTGCTGCCGGCGGCAATCTCGCGCTGTTGCAGACCGGCGACCGGATGCGCATCGACCTGCGCAAGGGTCGCGTAGACGTGTTGATTTCTGCAGCTGAACTCGCCGCGCGTCGCGTGGCGATGGAACAGGCGGGAGGATATAGCATACCTGCGTCGCAGACGCCCTGGCAGGAACTCCAGCGCCGTCAGGTAGGTCAATTGGCGAGCGGCGCAATTCTGGAAGGCAGCGAGAAATTTCAGCAGATTGACCGAACTTTCGGCGTGCCGCGCGACAATCACTAGCGTCATACGTCAATGGTAATCGACTCGAGCCTATCCCCCGAAGGGCGTTGGTGCTAGGCCGCGCACACCGGGGCGGACTTCAAACAGCGAACCGGCCAACGGTTCGTTGCTGATGCCGACAGCGGCGGAGGTTATGAACAGCCGGTCAAGCTCCACACCGGCAAATGCACAGTTGGTGATTTGTGAGGCTGGCAATGCTATTGACTCTACCATTGTGCCGTTCGGCGCAAAGCGACTGACGCGTCCGCCGCCCCAGTGTGCAACCCATAAAAAGCCTGCGGCGTCTGTCGTCATCCCATCCGGATAGCCCCAACTCTCATGGAAGCGGACGAAGCTCCGCTTATTCTGCAGCTGCCCGTCATTGCTAAGGTCAAAGGCGAACACGGTTCTAGCGAAGGAATCGGTGTGATACAGCGTCTTGCCGTCGGGGCTAAATGTCGGACCGTTCGTACAGCGGTAATGATCGTCGTGCCGCGACCAAGCAAAACCGGGGTCCAGTCTATACAGCGCGCCAATCGGCTGTTCCGGCTCGCGCTCATCCTTGGAACCTGCCCAGATGCGCCCGGCACCATCCACCTTGGCATCGTTCAGTCGGTTGTGGGGGCGGTCCGGCTCCGGGCTGCCGATGCTGGTGATGGCTAGTGGCTCGAGGGTCAGTGTTGCGAAGCCACTCTTAAGGCCGATGACAAAGTCGTCACGGCCAGCTCGCTCAACGATCCAGCCAATCGGCTCAGGCATGGCCCAACGTCTGAGCTGCCCGCTGCCTAGATAATAACAACGTAACACCCGCGCCAAGACATCAACCCAGAAGACCGCATTGCGTCGTTCGCACCACATGAGGCCTTCGCCTAGATGGTCGCCACCAGCGTGGGCGATGACCTCAGGCGCCGGCACAGTCATGATGATTCAACTTAGAACATTGCCCAGTCCTTAAGCGAAGTTGCGGCTTGGGAATTTTTACCCAGCTCGCTTGGTCTTGGACAGTCCAATACAATGCAATGCCCTATCTGAAGAGTTGACTTTCATAGTATAGTTCCCGCGATCCATTTGGCAACGGAGTTGTTGGCTATGCGCAGACTGCGAATGGGGATGATCGGCGGTGGTCCTGGCTCCTTCATCGGCGGCGTCCACCGTATTGCGGCAGAACTGGATGGCGAGATCGAGTTGGTTGCCGGCGCCTTTAGCGCTGATGCCGCTAAGTCAGCGGAGGCGGGTGCGAAATACGGTATTGATGCGTCGCGAGCCTACCCGTCCTATGCTGCGATGTTTGCGGCGGAAGCCGAGCGTTCGGACAGGATAGATTTTGTCACGATCGCGACACCCAATCACGTGCACTTGCCGGCGGCGCGTGCGGCGTTATCGTCGGGATTTGCCGTGATGAGCGACAAGCCTATGACTGCGACGCTCGCCGAGGCACGTGAACTCGTGCGACTGACCGCAACAGCCAAGACCGCGTATCGACTGACATACACGTACACCGGCTATCCCCTAGTGCGCGAAGCACGCCGCATGGTCGCTGACGGCACGCTTGGTGTAATACGAAAAGTAGTCGTCGAGTATTCGCAGGGCTGGCTCGCCGAGCCGGTGGAGCGGTCGGGCACCAACAAGCAGGCCGAGTGGCGCTCCGACCCTAGGCGCTCGGGGGAAGGTGGTTGCATCGGCGACATCGGTGTGCATGCCTTCAATCTGGCAGAGTTCGTCACTGGCCGGCGCGTGCAAGCGATATGTGCTGATCTCAATTCCCTTGTGGCCGGCCGCGTACTCGACGATGACTGTAATATTCTGATGCGCTTCGACAATGGCGCGCCCGGGGTGCTGATAGCCTCTCAGATCGAGATTGGCGGCTTGAATGGTCTGCGGCTGCGCGTCTATGGCGATAAGGCGGCGCTCGACTGGAGCCAAGAATTGCCTAATAAGCTGACGGTCAATTACCTTGATGGGCGCTGCGAGCTGCGGCGTGCGGGTGGTGGAGAATTAGGTGCTGATGCTAAGGCCGCAACGCGTTTGCCGATGGGTCATCCTGAGGGATATCTCGAAGCCTTCGCGAATCTTTATCGCGATTTTGCCGCTCTGCTACGTGGCACGGGCACGGCAGCACTCGTGCCCGCCGCCGACGATGGCTTGCGCGGCATGGCATTGATAGCAACGGCCGTCAGCAGCAGTCGTGCGGGCGGTGGCTGGACGCCACTTATCATCTGACAGGGGAGAACTGCAATGAAGACTATTAAGGGCCCCGCTATTTTTCTGGCCCAATTCGCTGGTGACAAGGCGCCGTTCAATACGCTGGACAATATTGCGCGGTGGGCGGCAGGCCTAGGTTATCAGGGTGTTCAGATCCCGACGTGGGATAGCAGGTTGTTCGACCTCGCCAAGGCAGCAGAGAGCAAGACTTACTGCGACGAGGTATTGGGCACGCTGGCCCAGCACGGCATCGTACCCACCGAACTCTCGACGCATCTGCAGGGTCAACTCGTGGCTGTGAACCCTGCCTACGATGAACTTTTCGATGGTTTTGCGGTGCCGGAAGTGCGTGGCAATCCTCAGCGCCGCCAACAATGGGCGGTACAACAATTGATGTACGCGGCAAAGGCATCGCGGAATCTCGGACTCGCCACTAGCGTCAGCTTCTCCGGCGCCCTGGCTTGGCCCTATTTCTACCCGTGGCCGCCGCGTCCGGCAGGACTGATCGAGGCTGCATTTGCTGAGTTGGCCAAGCGCTGGCACCCGATACTCGACAGCTATGAAGAGAACGGAGTGGATCTGGCATTTGAGATTCATCCCGGCGAAGACCTGCACGACGGCGCCAGCTTCGAGCGCTTTCTGGATGCCGTTGGCGGCCATGCGCGCGCCAACATTCTTTTCGATCCGAGTCACTTCGTATTGCAGCAACTCGACTACCTAGCGTTCATCGATATCTACCATGAGCGCATTAAGGCTTTCCACGTAAAAGACGCCGAATTCCATCCGAATGGACGTTCAGGCATCTATGGTGGCTACCAAAACTGGGTTGATCGACCTGGGCGTTTTCGGTCCACCGGCGATGGTCAGGTGGATTTCGGGGGTATCTTCTCAAAGTTCGCCGCCTACAACTATCCGGGCTGGGCGGTGATCGAGTGGGAGTGCTGCCTCAAACACCCCGAAGATGGAGCCCGTGAAGGTGCTCCTTTCATTCGAGACCACATCATCCGCGTTACCGAACACGCGTTTGACGATTTCGCGGGCGGGGGCTCGGATGAGAAACTGAACCGCGCGGTGCTGGGCATCTGACCTGGCATAATCGAAAAGCTTGCTCGGCATATAGCCGCCGTACTCATCGCATTTTGCGCCACCGTGTCCTATGCCGCAGTGCCGCGTCCGGGCGGCATGCCGCCGCCGGGATGGGTACCCGACAAGACCGTCATGCTCACCTTGGATGACGCGGTTAAGTCCCACATAACTGTGGCCGCGTCGTTGCAGAAGAATCTGGGCTTTGGTGCCACTTTCTTCATTTAAGCAGGCCGGGATGGTTGCCTGCGCTACGATCGGGGCGGAATGGTCGGGTTGCGGCGCAGGCGGATGTCTTGCAGTCGCGCCTCGATCGCCAGTTCGGCGGAGGGCTGTGCCGGAACGATGTAAAACGTGTCATTCCGGATCGCGTCGCACACCAGGTCCGCGATGTCAGCCGGCCGCATGCCCTCCTTCAATAAGGTGCGCAGCGCCTTGTTCTGTTCCTGCATCTGCAGCGTGGGTGCTGCGTCGTCCTCTGGCTTCAGGTCCAATGGCCGATTACGCGCGGAATCGATGAGATTTGTGTTTACCCACCCAGGGCAAAGCACCGAGGCGGAAAGCTTACTGTTTCGCGCCTTCAGGTCTTTGTAGAGTATCTCGCTGAGCGCCACAATGCCGTGCTTGGAGATTGTATAGGGCGCGCCAATGCTGCCAGTGATGAGGCCCGCCACCGAAGATGTGTTGACGATGTGACCCGCTTGCGCGTTGGCGAGCATGCGCGGTACGAAGTGGCGGACGCAATTTAGCACCCCAGAGAAGTTCACACCTAGAACCCAGTTCCACTCGTCCAACGGGATGCTCCAGACACCGCTAGAGTCCGTGCTACCGCCGACCCCGGCGTTGTTGCACAGCACGTGGACATTGCCGTAGGTCGCGAACGCTGTATCAGCCAGTGCCTTGATCTCATTTTCATTCTGGACGTTGGTGCGAACTGCGATAGCGGTTCCGCCCTGCGCCTTAATTGCCGCCTCGGCAAGCGCTAGGGGCTCTTGCTCGATATCAGCTAGGACTACGCGCATGCCCTCCTGAACGAAACGAGTCGCGAAGGCGAGTCCTAACCCGCTGGCGGCCCCCGTAACGACTGCAACTTTTCCGATCAAATCTTGCATGTGTGCGACTCCCTAGTTAACTGCCTGCGACGGTACGGTGCCCCACGGTTCATCATGACAGTAAAGATGGCCTGTGGGTCGCCAAGCAGTAGTGGAACCCGTGACTCATGGCGACAGTGAAACCGCATTGCCTCGGTAATGCACGACTCTGTCCGGCCGCGCCTCCGCCTCCACACCGGCACCGTGATCTGGCGCCACGAAAACCACCCGAAACGTTCGCGCTGCAGGCATACCGGGATAGTTCCCCTTACGATCGCCGATGGTAAATACCTGTTCCCCTTCGTTCCAATGAAGAGTGATCGTGGAGTAGAGCCCTGTCTCGTAGTTATAGTTGTCGTTTTCGTCTTCATAGAGCAGGAAATCAGCGTCAGCGCCGCGGTATATCCGCAGTTCAACTGGATCTGCTGGCTGCTGAGTCGACCATTCCAACTTCGGCCCGAGCGGAAGAATTGACCCGGCTCGGACGTAGAGGGGCAACCGATCCAGTTCGCTTGCTGTAATCACGGTCCGTGGACCTTTCTCCGTGGCCCCGGTCCAGAAGTCGTACCACGTCGCCGCGGGTAAATAGACCGGGCGGCGATCAACCCCCGGGTCGGTCACCGGATTGACCATTAGTGCCGGTCCGAACATGAACTGATCTGTCAGGTCCGCTACACGCACGTCGTTTCTGAAGTCCATCACGAGGGCGCGCATGGGCGTGTAGTCGGCGTGCGTCGTCATCCAAGCGAGTGAGTAGATGTAAGGCAACAACCGGTAACGCAGCGTGTCGAACTTCAACAGAATGGACTGTGCGTCGGCGCCATACGACCAGAGTTCATTATGATCGGGCTTACGCGTACCGTGTACCCGAAACAGCGGGTTGAATGTGCCAAACTGAAACCAGCGCACGAAAAGTTCGCGATACGCAGGGTCGTCGGGGTTGCCCGGCCAGAACCCGCCAATGTCAGTGGTCCAGTACGGCAGGCCCGACATGGAGAAATTCAGTCCGGCCGGGATCTGCTTCTTGAAAAATGTCCAGCTACCTTCCACGTCTCCCGACCACGCCGCTGCCGCATTGCGCTGCGAGCCTAAAAATGCCGAACGTGAGAGTATGAAAACCCGCTTCTCGTTAGTCGCCACCCGCTGCCCCCGGTACACGGCGCCGGTATGCATCAGGGGATACATATTCGCGTAGCGCGCGCCATTTCCTAATGCCGTCCGCCCGGTAACGAGAATGGACGTCTCGCGCGAGGAGGTCTCCGGCTCGTCGGCATCCAGCCACCAGCCATCGGCGCCGATTTCGAACAGATTCCTGTCCAGCAAATTCCAAAACGACTGCTGCGCCTGCGGATTAAATGCGTCATACAGCGCCGTTCCGGCGGGGAAAGAGCCGCCGGCTTGCATTTTGTCGATGAAGAATCCGCGATTGTCCATATCCTCGTAGGTCCGAGAGCCGGGCTCAAACAAGGGCCACGCCGAGATCATCGCGTGAAAATTATTTTCATGCAGATCGTGAAACATGCCCTTCGGATCTGGAAAGCGCTTCGGGTCGAAGCGCATCTCGCCTACTAGGTTCCACCAGTACCAGTCCTGCACAATGTTATCGATTGGAATATGCAGTTCGCGATACTTGTGGGCAACGCTTAGCAGTTCCTCCTGCGTTTGGTAGCGGTTCTTGCTCTGCCACAATCCATAAGCCCACCTTCCGAACATCGGCGCCTGCCCGGTCAGTTGGCGATAACCCGCGATAATCTGATCGAAATCCGGTCCGTAGACAAAGTAATAGTCGATTAGGTCAGCTACCTCCGAGGTAATGAACAGTGCGTCTAGAAAGCGATTGTTGAAGCGGCTGCGCGAGCTGTTGTTCCAGAGAATTCCATAGCCGTATGACGACAGGAACAGCGGAATGCTGATGTTTGTGTTTTCCTGAGTTAAGTCGACCGCTGAGCCGCGATAATTCAGAATCCCCGACTGATGCTGCCCAAGACCGTAGAATGCTTCGCTCGACCCCCACAGTTCCGAGAACATTTCCGCGTGATAAGTCGTCTCGCCATTCACTTCTGCGGGCGTTAGGCTGCGCCGGGAGTCCCCGAACAGCCGTTTGCCTGCTGCGTCTTTGAACACTATCGAACCATTCCTGCGATTAACCACCACTTGCAGCTTGTTGGTTGCAAGAGTGACGCTCACATCGGTGGCCTGCAGCGTCCAGTCGACCTCCGGAAACGTCTTTTTTATTACGACAAAATCTGATCGTGGCGGAAATGATGCCGTAGCCGTATAGAGCACTCGCACGGTGGTGGTGCCTACGACTTGAAGCTTGAGCGCGCCTGTCGTCATGGTGAGTAGCACGCCATCGCCCTGTTTCTCCACTGCAACAACTGGATTTGGTGGCGCCCACTGGGCTTGTGCCGTGGCGCAATAGAGGAAGACGAGTAACTGCAGCATAAGTTTTGATGCGGACTTCAAGTTCTGCAGTCCGTGTAGTCTTTGCCAACAGCCCAGCTAATAGCAGATTCGAGCATTGCTACGAACTGCGGATCAACATAAGACTCCGGCCGGTGGCCGATAGAGGAGTAGAACATGCGGCCCCGCCCCACGCAGCGCGTCCACGCGATGGGGTGGTCTCCCATGCGCAGTGATTGCTGACCCCAGGTTTCCGGCTCATATGTGGCTTCATCCAACGTCGCAATGATCCGTGCGCCGCTGGCGCGGGGGCTGGTCTTGAATGAGTACCATTCTTCCAAGAGATTCCATTCGTCTGGTAACCCTTGTGCGATGGGATGGTCGCGCGCCTCCAAAACGATCCTCGCGTTCTGTAAATGCTTCTTCATGGGGTGACCAGAGAATCGCGCGCCAATCAGCGTATCGGCATACCAATCCCAAAAATACACAGGATCCCCTGCGGAGCCATGCACGCCAATAAAAGCGCCCCCTCGCTCGATCCAGTGTCGCAACGACCGGCGCTGAGACAGCGTGAGTACATCGCCGCTAATGTTGTTCCAAATAACAACGTCAAATTGTTTAAGCACGGCAGTGTTAATTGCACCGCCCTTATCCGTGCCGACTAAGCCCCAATTTCTTCGCTGCGCGATACCTGAAAAAGCAGCTTTAGCCGCCTCGACCGATACGTTGTCTCGGAAGCCGGTGATCTTGTCGAATAGCAATATTCTCGGACGTCCAGCGGGAACCGAGAGCTCCGGAGTTTCGTTGTCGTAGCGCTCACAGCGTGCAATCTTATCCGCCGATGTTACCGGCAGGCGTCTCAATGAAGCGTCGATACGCGCCAATTCTTCTGGTTGTATCCCAAGCATAAAACGGCCTTCGCCCAACGTTAGGATGGAACCGAAACTGGGTGCTCGCGTCTGGGTGACATCCAAAGGCAGCTTCGAGAAGCGACCTGGTATTTCTTGATCAACGATCGCTTTCGCAGCTGGACTTAGGAAAATGTCGATGAGGGGAGACGCCACTGAAAATGGCTCGTTTCGTAAAGGACAGTCGGTGACTGGCCGTGTTGCCGCCTCCGCCGAAGCTACAAAAACGCCGATCAGAGCGACCATGACGCTCGCGATGCTTTTCATGCCTAGTATCCTCCTAATACGGGATTGGGGATGGTGGTCAAGCGGTAATGATTCTCACGCCAGCCTGCTTTAACATTCGGACGTGGCGCGCGGGGAGCTCTGCGTTCGTGATTACCACGTCGATTTCATCGAGGGCGCAAACTACATAGCCTGATGGCGCATCAAATTTCGAGCTATCGACCAGTAGGATCAACTGATCAGCGCGGTCAATCAGCCGTCGTTCCGCCGCCGCCAGCACTGTATCGGGCTGCATCACGCCCTGGTGGCCAATCGAAGCGGCCCCCATGAACAGCTTCGGAGCGTGAAAAGACGGCATAAGATCATCATCAGAGACGGATAGGATGATATTTTGCTCGCGGAACAAAGTGCCGCCGGCGACTAGGACGCGTGTGTTTGCCTGTGGTAGAAGAGCGCTGACAGCGTGTAGCGAGTTAGTCAGCACCTGCAGACCCAGCTGGCCGAGGTGCGGGCACATCTGCAGTGTGGTCGAGCCGCCGTCGATCATGATCCCTTCGCCAGGCTGGCACAGTATCGCTGCGGCGCGTCCGATAGCACGCTTCGCGTCCGCGTGTTTTGCGATGTTTTCGTGGAAAGGTACTCCGCGAAGCGCCGCCGGCGAATTGTCAGGTTGGACTCCATTGGAGCCGAGACTGAGCGCGCCGCCGTGCACCCGTCCAATCCGCCCCGCCGACGCTAGCCGCTCGAGATCGCGGCGCAAAGTTGCAGGCGAGGCGTCGATGATCTGCTCAAGCTCGCGGAACGCGACGAATCCTCGTTGCGCGAGCAATTTCAGGATGGCGATTTCGCGTTCCGTTGCATGGAGTGTGTGCGGCGCGGAGGGTTGCATAATCAACTCCCTCTAGACGATGCCCGTGCCGGCTCGAGATGCGCACCGTTCCGTTGCTTTTCGACTACGCCAGTTACTCGCCCGGAAGGCAGAAATCGGCTCAATAGCGCCGCCTGCCGCAGCGCGAGCGGTAGCGAGAATGGGCGTGACATCGGTTGTGTAGGCGCGGCGCAGAGTTTGGAAAGCCAACATTGTATCGTTGTTGTCCTGCGCCATTCGGAGTTGATCGCGGTCAACCAGCAAGGCGCGGGCAAATGCTCCGACGATAGCTTCGGCAGAAGACAGTAGGCTTTCAATTGGGTCGGTAACATTGTGCGACTGGTCGATCATGTAAGCGGGATCGAATACGCTGCGCGGCTGTAATTGCGCTGCTACTAGTTCATTGAAAACTAGAAACAACTGATGCGGATTGATTGCGCCGGCGTCTAGGTCGTCGTCACCGTACTTTGAATCGTTGAAGTGAAAGCCTCCGAGCTTGCCAAAGTGATGTAGTCTCGAGACGATCTGCTCAATGTTAACGCTAGGTGCATGGTGCCCAAGATCTACGAGGCACTGCGCTTTGGGTCCTAGCTGCTGAGCGGCGAGGATAGAGGTGCCCCAATCTGCATTAACGGTTGAGTAAAATGCAGGTTCGTATAATTTGTGCTCTAGTAACATGCGCCAGTCACCTGGAAGCGCCGCATAGATCTGTGCAGTGGCATTCAGGTAACGATCCAGTGAGCGTGCGAAATCCTGCTGGCCCGGGAAGTTTGTTCCGTCGCCCACCCAGACTGTCAGTGCGCGTGACCCAAGTATTTTTCCGATCTCGATACATTCAATATTGTGCGCAATCGCTTGTGCCTGGGCGGCCGGGTCATTGGCTGAGAGGCTGCCGTTGCGATAGCTGTACGTCTGTCCGGGCTGGTCCTGAAAAGTGTTGGAGTTGATGGCGTCGAAGCTAAGTCCCAGTGCTGCAGCCTGCTCGCGTAGTGCCGAGTAGTCACGGGTGCAGTCCCACGGTATATGCAATGATACGCGTGGCGTCACGCGGCACAGCTGCTGAATTACTGCGCAGTCGTCGAGTTTTTCGTAAATGTTGTTCGGCTCTCCGGCCAATGGAAAGCGCGCAAACCGGGTGCCGCCGCGGCCTACTCCCCAGCTGGGCATTGCCAGGCTGAATGTGCCGGTCTGGGCGGTCACGTCGGCAATGTTGATGCCCTTGCGCGCAAGTTGCCGACCTAGGCTGTCGTAATCGTCCCGTAGCGCCGAGGCATGAGTCGCGTTCAGAGTGTCGATCTGGTCGGGGGAAAGTGGCAGTGTGCTCATCGTGGCTCTCCGCTGCAAAAAAGCAGTTCAGCGTGTAAATGCCTGCGCGTTTCCCGCGTCGACGTTAATGATATTCGCGGTCGACTTGGCGGCGGCGTTAGAGGCAAAGAAGAGTACAGCCTCAGCAATATCTTCTGGCAAAACGTTTAATTTTAACAGCGACCTATTGCGATAGAACTCTTCGAGCTCCAAACCGGGATCAACGCCGTAGGCGCTCGCACGTTGCTTGCGCCACTCGCCGTCCCAGATGCGTGAGTTGCGTATCACGGCGTCCGGGTTGACTACGTTCACACGGATGCCAGAGCTTGCGCCTTCCAACGCGAGGCAACGTGCCAGGTGTAATGCGGCGGCCTTTGCCGAAGCATAGGCCGAGGCGTTGGGGGTCGCCGCCAGAGCATTTTTAGAGCCTATAAACACAATCGAGCCGCCACGAGCGATTTTTAATAGCCGGAAACCGGCTCGTGCGGTCAGGAAATAACCCTCCGTTAGTACGCTATAATTTGCCCGCCATAGCGCGACCGTGGTTTCCTCGATCGGCGCAGAGGAGGCAAGGCCAGCATTCGCGACCAGGATGTCGAGGCCGCCGAACGCAACTGCGCAGTCGGCGAATGCTGCGTCAACCTGTGCCTCGTCGGTGACATCGCAGATTTTGGAGCGCACTGCGTCTGTGCCGTAGGTTGCAGCGAGCGTGGCTCTCGTGGCTTCAAGCATGGCACTGTCGCGGTCTGTAAGCATGACGCAGGCGCCCTCCGTCAGGAGGCGACGCGCGGAGGCTGCGCCGATGCCCCCCGCAGCACCGGTTACGAGAGCGATCTTGCCGACGAGGGGCTTCTGTACGGGCATGCGCTTGAGCTTTGCCTCCTCCAACGCCCAGTACTCGATGCTAAAGGCCTCCCGTTCATCGAGGCCCAGATAACCACCTAACGCTTCTGCTCCGCGCATGACGTTAATGGCGTTTCCGTAGAATTCGCCGGCCAGCCGCGCGGTGGTTTTGTCAGCCGCAAAACTCATGCGGCCGACGCCTGGCACAAGGACGATGACAGGATTCTGGTCGCGCATCGGAGGATCGGTGGGCTGTGCCCAGCGTTGGTAGTAGGCAGCGTAATCGGCACGATACGCGGCGATGCGTAGGCCTAGCCATGTGTCGTCCATTATCAGCTTGGGGTCAAGTGTCAGCGGCTTGATCTTGGTGCGCAGGAAATGATCAGGACAGGACGTGCCGACGGCCGATAGTCGGTCTAGTGCCTGGCTACAGACGAAATAAAGCGCCGCCTCGTCGTCCGAGAAGTGGCCGACTTTTCCTTGCTCTTCGGTCATCAGTGCGCGCAATCGTGGCATCAACGATGCTGCAATGGCCTGACGTTCCGATGGTGCGTAGGCAGTGACGCGCAGGCCACCGAAGCTAGGGTTGCCTGCGAGTCTCTCGTTGAGTGCCTGCGCGGCGTCAGCAATCAGTTGCAACGTATTTTGGTAGCAGTCCTTTGCTGTGTCGCCCCAACAGATGATGCCGTGTCCAGCCAGCACCACGCCTCGTAAGCCTGGGTGGTTGGTCACGTACTCACGTAGTTGTAGGCCGAGATCAAATCCCGGCCGTTTCCACGGCAGCCAGCCGACCTTCCCGTTCCAGATCTGTTGTGTGACGACCTCGCCGTTACGGGCGGCAGCGAGCGCAATGATCGCGTCTGGGTGGACGTGGTCTATATGTAAAAATGGAAGGAAACCATGTAGCGGTGTATCGATCGACGCTGCCCGCGGGTTTAGATTGAAAGTGCAGTGCGGCAGCAAACTCACCATCTCGTCTTCGTGCGCAACGCCGCGATACTTCTGTTCCAGTCTTAACAGACGGTCAAGATAGAGGGTTGCGAAACCATCGAACTGCATTGATCCCAGATCACCGCCTGATCCTTTGATCCACAGTACCGGGACTTGCTCAGCGGTGAGTGGGTCGATCCCTGATAACTTGGCGGAGGTGTTGCCACCGCCGAAGTTGGTGACCGTTAGATCGGCGCCTAGCAGATTGGAGCGGTAGAGGAGTAGCTCCGACCCTGATTTGCCGCGTGCCTCCGTGTCAGACCAACGGTCTGTTGGTATGGCAAAGGGGGGTACGGCGTCGGTAGGAGCCGGGGGTGACATAAGGGGCCTTCGTCCGCTGGTCTGCCAGCCTGCAGGGTTGATTGGAACTGATAGTATATAGTCAGAAACAATATGATACGCTCAAAAGCGGACACCTAGGAAATCCGATGCGGGGGCATACGATCGTCATTGATATTGGCAAAACGCAGTCCAAGGCGAGCCTGTGGACGGCTGATGGGCGACGTCTGGCCTATAGGGCGCGCCGAAATGCGATAGTTCAAGGCCCGGGTTACCGCGCGTTGGATACCCAAGGCATAGAGACCTGGCTTGTTAAGGCGCTCGGCGAGTTGGGCACGTTAGCGGCAGTGACCAGGGTGATTCCAGTCGCCCACGGCGCGGCCGTTGCGCTCGTGCGCAGCGGGCGATTGCTGCTGCCGCCAATGGACTATGAGCAATCCATCCCCGCAGACGTGCGCGAGCAATACAACGCAGAACGAGACCCCTTCCATCTGACGGGGTCCCCTGAATTGCCCGCAGGACTAAATCTCGGTGCACAGCTGCACTGGCTGCAGATGCTTTTCCCGAGCGTGTTTTGTAATGGTGTAACGCTGTTGCCCTGGGCGCAGTACTGGGCGTGGCGCTTGTGCGATCAAGTCGCATCCGAGGTCACGAGTCTCGGCTGTCACACGGATCTGTGGTTCCCAGCACATGGCATACCATCGATGCTTGCGCAGCGGCGTGGTTGGGCCGAATTGCTGGCGCCGCGGCGCCATGCTTCCGACTGTCTGGGCACTCTTAGTGCAGAGTGGTCGACTCGTACGAGGCTCCCGCGCCAGACCAAAATCCTCTGCGGTATGCACGATTCCAACGCCGCATTACTGGCCGCGAAGGGCTTCGCGCAGATCGCAGGAAACGATACAACTGTATTGTCCACCGGCACCTGGTTTGTAGCGCTACGCTCGCCGGTCGGCCCATTCGACACGGCGCAGCTGCCAGTTGGTCGTGACTGCGTAGTCAATGTCAATATTGACGGTGAGCCGGTTCCATCGGCGCGTTTCATGGGCGGCCGGGAAATCGAGATGCTGCTCGGCGATGATCATCTGGCTATCGATCGACCTGACTGCCAGTCAGGCCTGCTAGGGGCTGTGCCGCAGGTGTTAGCCAGCGGTCTGCGCGTGCGCCCGACTCTCGTGTCAGGCTGCGGGCCGTACCCAAACCGACTGGGGGGTTGGGTGCAGCAGCCGGCTGATTCCCTAGAGTCGGGCGCGGCCGCCGCGCTGTATGCCGCATTGGTCGCTGATGTATCACTGGATCTGATCAGCTCAAAGGGGCTGTTGCTGATTGAGGGGCGGTTCGCAGCTTCACAGGTATTTGCCCGGCTTCTGGCGACATTGCGGTCTGACATGGAGTGCCATACTGCGAGAGCTGGACTCGATGTGTCTTTCGGCGCACTGCGGCTTACTGATCCGACGCTTGCGCCGTGGAAATCGTTGCGTCGTGTGCTGCCATTGCAAATAGGTCTGACGGAGTTGCGTACGCAGTGGCGTTCGGACGCCGCGAGTTTAATTCTTTAACTAGGACACTTGACAGCGTGAATACGGAAACTGCGCACGAGAACTGGCGCGACACTATCCTCGCGGGACTTGCGAACTACATTGACGCGGGCTCTATCGTTGCCGGTTCGGCTGCGCTGGTTTTGTGGCAGCAGGACTACGGCCTGCCAAACAATTTCATTGGACTCCTTGGTGCGTTTGGGCCCAACGCAATCGGTGCAGGAGTCGGCGCGCTACTGGGCGGTTGGTTGTGCGATCGCGTCGGTCGCAAGCGAATCTATCAGTGGGACATGCTCGTATATGCGGCAGGCATGGCGATGCTGGTATTTGCGTCGGCTCCCTGGATGCTGGTCATTGGGTTCGGCATCGTCGGGCTCGCGGTTGGCGCAGACATCCCAGCTAGCTGGTCACTGATCGCAGAGCTGGCTCCAGATCGGCGGCGTGGGCGACATTCGGGTGTGGCACAAGTGCTCTGGTACCTTGGGCCTGTCGTGGTGTTGCTCCTGAGTCTCGCGTTAACAGGCTTGGGGAGTCTTGGCGCACGCATCGTGTTCGGGCATCTTTTGGTCATCGCACTTGCGCTTACGCTGTTGCGCAGGCGCATGCGCGAGTCGGAACGCTGGGAAAAAGCGCGGGCTTCGACGCCCGCACTGCCGGTGTCAACCCTGTTTCGTAAGCCCTATTTAACGTCGATTCTAGGTCTCGTTGGCATGTACGGGTTCTGGAACCTATGGGCAGGTATCAATGGATTCTTTTTTCCTTACATCCTACGCACAGTAGGGGCAGCCACGCAGGCGCAAAGCGTTGCGATACAAGCGCTGAGTTTTGCTATCGGCATGGCGAGCATTTACTTTGTGTTCATGCGGTACGTCGATAAGGTCAATCAGCGCACCATGTTCGCATGGTCTGCCGCGATACAGATTGTAGGCATGGCGCTGCTCGCGGTTTTTCCACTGACCATTTCAGTGGCGCTACTCTATGTATTCCTTCTGCAGTTTGGAGGTGGGTTCGGGGCGCAAAGTTTCTTCCAATTGTGGAGCGCAGAAATGTTTCCGACAATGTTGCGTAGTACAGCGCAGGGCTTGTGCTTCGCAATTGTGCGCATCGGCCTCGGCGTGTTCAGCTTTTTCGTTCCGGCGCTTACTGCGACCGGCTTCACGACACTGGCCTGGATTCTAACGAGCTTCCTGATTCTGAGCGCCATCGTCGGTCTTGCGTGGGCGCCGCGCAATGAAGGAAAGTCGCTCGAGGAGTTGCAGCGTGATCGCGAGTCCACGCCAAAATGAAAAGAGCAGTCTTTGCTACCGCCGCAGTACTTTTTGTTTCAGCTTTGCTGGTGCTTTCCGTAGCGCGCGCTGCCGATGTGTTGCTAGCAGGATTCCAGGATCTGCCCGTTAGTGCTCGTCCGAGGGTCTGGTGGCATTGGATGAACGGCAATGTGACAATGGACGGCATCGCCAAGGACCTTGTTTGGCTCAAGTCTGTTGGCGTTGGCGGTGTGCAGAACTTCGATGTAAGTCTGGAGACGCCACAGATTGTTGAGCACCGTCTGGTTTACATGCAGCCTGATTGGAAAGACGCGTTTCGTTTTGCGGTCGTACAGGCGGACCGGCTTGGTCTGGAATTCGCGATTGCATCATCGCCCGGTTGGAGTGAAACGGGGGGGGGCTGGGTCCCGCCTGAGGATGGGCTCAAGAAGCTCGTTTGGAGTGAAACTCGGGTGACCGGTGGCAGGCGCTTCGGCGGTCGACTGGCTGCTCCGCCAGGAGTGACAGGCCCGTTCCAGGACTTGCCGATCGCGAATGAACTGGGCGCGCTCGGTGGCGGCAAAATGACGCATCCACCGCAGCACTATGCTGACGTGCGTGTTTTGGCGTTGCCGGCGACGCGTGACTTGATCGATGAGCTGCCGCAGGCGACTGCCGCCGATGGCACGCGCTTGGATGATGCCGTTCTCGGCGACGGGCGCTACGCCACGAGTGTGGCGCTGACCCGCGGTACGGCCGAATCCCCGGCCTCTGTTCAACTGTCCTATTCGTCCCCGCAGGAGATCCGCAACGCCACATTTTATATGCCCGGTGGTAAACCCATGTTTGGCGATGCGGAATACCGTCCAGTACTCGAGGCGCTAACTAACGGCTCCTGGCAGAGGATCATTGAGCTGCCCGTCGAGTCCATCCCGACGACGGTAAGTTTCCCGGCGGTCCGCGCGTCGGAGTTTAGGCTGCTATTGCGCTTGCCGGGTAGGGAACCCAAGAATGCTGCGTCGGGCGCTCCCCCGCTAGGCTTTGGTGCGCCCGGCGTCGCGCCATTCGAATTGTTGAGCAGCGCTCAAGCGCAAACGTCGCTAGTCGCTGAACTGCGACTCGGTAGCGCACCGCGCATTGATCACTTCGAGGCGAAGGCTGGCTACACACTAGCGCGCGATTACTATGCGTTGGGGGACGCAGGCGGTGAGGCGCTCGGAGTGCCGCTGGAGCAGGTGATCGATTTGACGTCAAAGCTACAAGCGGATGGTTCACTCGACTGGACGCCCCCACTCGGCGAGTGGCGCGTGCTGCGGCTAGGTTACTCTTTACTAGGCACCACTAATCATCCAGCACCGCCGGAGGCGACGGGGCTAGAGGTGGACAAGTTCGACGGTTCGGCTGTCAGGCGCTACATGGACGCGTACCTGAAGATGTATCGGGACACGGTAGGCGAAACACTGTTCGGACGCCGTGGCCTCGGGGCATTTCTGACAGACAGCATTGAAGTCGGCGCGGCTAACTGGACGCCGCGGTTAATTGACCAGTTTAAGGTGCTGCGTGGCTATGACCCAGTGCCGTGGTTGCCTACACTCACGGGCACGATCATTGAGACGCGAGCGCGCAGTGATGCCTTTCTCTATGATTTTCGTCGCACGCTCGGTGACCTGCTGGCCAGTGAGCACTATGGCACGGTCGCGGCCGTAGCGCATGCGCAAGGCCTGACTGTCTATGGAGAGGCGTTGGAGGACGGTCGTCCATCTCTGGGCGACGATATGTCGATACGTGAGTACGCTGATATTCCAATGGCCGCGCTTTGGGCGTGGAATCGCGGATCTAAGCCAAAACAAACTCTGTTGGGCGATATGAAAGGCGCGTCCTCTGTGGGGCATGTGTTAGGCAAGGCCTACGTGGCCGCAGAGTCGATGACGTCGATGTTGTCACCGTGGGCATGGGCACCCTCAGATCTGCGCCGGATCGTGGATCTTGAATTTGACTACGGCATTAACCGCCCGATTATTCATACCTCTGTACACCAACCGCTGGATGAAAAGCAGCCGGGCCTGTCTCTGTCAGTATTCGGTCAGTACTTCTCGCGCCATGAAACGTGGGCGGGTATGGCGCGCCCTTGGATCGATTACATCGCGCGCAGCAGTTATATGCTCCAGCAAGGGCGCGACGTGGCGGATGTGGCCTACTTTTATGGCGAAGAGCAACCGCTCACCGCATTGCATGTTTCTCGGCCGCCGATCGATCTACCGAAGCGATATGCCTACGATTTCGTGAATAGCGATATATTGATACGGCATCTTTCGGTTGAGGATGGAGCTCTCGTATCTTCGGGTGGTGCGCGCTACTACGCGCTGTATCTTGGGGGAACTAGTGGCCGAATGACATTGCCGGTGTTACAGCGGATTGCGGCTCTCGCAGAAGCGGGAGCGACGGTGATCGGGCCTGCGCCGCAGATGTCGCCAGCGCTCAACGACGACGCCGAGGCATTCGAGGCAGTCGTGCGACGATTGTGGTCGGGTGCAGCCACGACAGCGATCGGCCGGGGGCAGGTGATTGCCGGTACCGATGTCGATGGCCTGCTTGATGGGGCAGGAAGAACATCAGATTTCCGTTGCGCTGGAGCAGCATCGAGCTGCGAGGTCCTTTTTGTCCATCGGCACACCGCTGATGCTGAAATCTACTTTGTTAATAACCGCCGCAACGCCGCGGCCTCCGTGGAGGCCCATTTCCGTGTGGCCAACAAGCGGCCGGAGATCTGGCGTGCCGACACCGGTGAGACTCAGCGAGTGACGTATCGTGTCGATGGTGGCGAGATCGTCGTGCCACTGGATTTCGAGCCTGAGGACTCATACTTCGTTGTATTTCGCGACGCCACGACAGAGGAATCATGGACGGCCGCCGAGAGCGTCTGGCAACCGATCGCTACATTGAACGGTTTATGGGATGTAGTCTTTGAGCCCGGTCGAGGCGCGCCGGGGTCAACGCAGCGGTTGCCACTGGCTCCGCTAAATTTAAACGCTCAGGATGGCATCCGCTATTTTTCCGGAGTGACGACCTACACGAAGTCATTCACCTTGCCGAATGCTGCTGCAGTCGGCACCCCGTTGCGATTGGATCTTGGATCGGTAGGCGATCTGGCGGAGGTCCGCATAAATGGCGTCTTGGCTGGAAGCGTCTGGCATAAGCCGTTTCGACTCGATATTAGTCAGGCGATAAGATCCGGAAAGAATACGGTCGAAGTGAGGGTAGCCAATCTTTGGGTCAACCGCCTGATCGGCGACCTGCAGCCTGGGCAACGTAAGATCACGTTCACTACGCTACCCACCTATCGTCGTGATGCGCCGCTGCGCGCCTCGGGTCTAATGGGACCAGTGCGGCTACTGGGCTCGCGCACGTCGCAACGTCAGTGAGCCCCGGTCTCTGGGACGCGAGCCTTGTCGAACACGACTCCCCGTTGGATCCTAATGGTCAGTACGCCGGCGTGAGGCGAAACCGCCGAGTACCGCTACGTCTGCAAGGTATGTAGGTCTTGCGCCCGGAGCCAGCAACGCCTGTTCTGCTGGGCTCTCCCAGCAGACGTCGCGTCGCCGGGCAGTGCAGGCACGCGCGCCGTTAGCGATTTCGGCTGTCTTGCGTCGGTCGACATGGCGTCCTGTGTCCATCGCCACTGAATACGTTCCGGCTGTAGGCGATCGCAAACACGTAAGTGGGATTCGTTTAGTTCCGCGCACGACCGGACCGATGTATGTACTCCGTCGAGCAACAGGCGCCATTGTTCTGGTGCTGTCGGCCACGATCGAATGCGCTTGCCTATAAGGATAATACTGCTTAATCAGAAAGCGCCTACGCGTAAAAATAGCTTAATTCGATGGGCAGAACGTGAATGACGACGTGGATACGCACATCCGCACTGGCCGTGCCTTGCCGGAGCTTAATCGACTACGATTGCTGTTAAGGTTTCACAGTGTTAGCAAATTGATCGGTCTCGGTAATGTAAATCACCATGTCATCCTCCGCAGCGTAGAGCCTCTGGACAAGGGTTGCACGCTTCGTCAGAACAGCGCGTTGGTTGATATAACCTTTATCGGTAATCTCGCCGCCGTCGATGGATAGCGGTTCTGCCATTAGAAGCGCTGTGGCGGCGTGCGTAGATGACGTTCCGCCGCCAAGGTTCTTGAGTGCGGTCATTCCGGCGGCCGTTGCGCTGCGCACGGCGGGATGAGCCAGTACGTCACCAATCGATGTGTCTGCAGACAGGTCCGGGCATAGCTGACGACAATTCGCGTGATTTGGAACGATCAGAAAGCCGATGCTCCTGCGATCATGCCCGGTGATGACGATGTCCTGCGCCACCGTAGCGAGCGCCGCTACGGCCGTGACGCGCAATACGCCGACGTTTACCCAAGTGCCAGTGTCGAGTTTGAAGTCTTCAGCGACGCGTCCGTCAAATAGCAATCCGTGCTCCGGATGAGCGTTGTCCACCAGTCTTACGGCGTCACCGATTTTGTAAAATCCCTCGTCGTCGAAGTGCAAGGCCGTCTGCTCTGGTCGCTTCCAGTATCCGGGTGTAACATTAGGGCCCTTGCATCGGACCTCGAGTTTGCCGTCGGCGGGTAACAACTTCAGCAGCGTACCTGGGATCGGTACGCCGATAACTCCGGCAAGGTCGGCCTGGAAATTGCAGTCTGTCACCAACGGCGCGGTCTCTGTGGATCCCCATGCCGACACGATCGGTACTTGTGCCCCTACGGTTTCTATCGACAGCTCTATTAGTGCATCCCACAGGTTCTGAGGTAGTGCTGCAGCTGCGTAGAAGATGATCTGCAGTCGCGAAAAAAAGCACTGTCGCAGCTGAATATCATCCCGCATGGTAGCTATCAGCATGTCGTAGCCACGAGGCACATTGAAATACACGGTTGGGCAGACATACTTGATGTTTGCGGCGGTCTGCCCGATCAGCGACGGAATTGGGCGACCGTCATCTATATGTAGGGTGCCGCCAAATCGAAGTGCCAGATTAAAATTATGGTTACCCCCGAAGGTATGTGACCAAGGAAGCCAGTCGAGCATTATGGGCGGTGACTGCAGCAGAAATGGCCATTGCTGCGAGCGTGCCTGTTGCCCGGCGCATAGCATGCGCTGGGTATTGATCACACCCTTCGGCTCATCCGTTGACCCGGAGGTAAACAGCAGCTTCGCGATCGTATCAGGATCTATAGCTTGGAATGCGCGCTCAACCAGGGAGGCATAAGAATCGGTCTCCAGGTCCGAAAGGGCAAGCTCGTGATTGCATTTTCCGGAATCGGCAACGACGACGTCGGCTCTATGCAGTAGCGCGATCGAGGCTAGTGCTTGGGAAAAGCGCTTAGTATCAGTCACTAGAATGATTCTTGGTTTGATCAGCTCGACAATTCGTCGCAGCTTGATGAAATCCTTCGACGCAAGCGAATACGCTGCCGATACTGGCACATAAGGTACACCTACGTGCATCGCCGCCAGCATTAGCAGGGCGTGATCGATGCTATTATCACACAGGATCATGACAGGATGATCTAGGGTGGCGCCGCGCTGTAGTAGGCCACCAGCGATGCGACGCACACGTCGCAGTGCAGAGGAGTATGTGATGCCGGTCCATTGACCGTTGGAAGTGCGCTCCAAAATGAAGGCGTGACTCGGAGTTGCCTGCGCCCAATGTTCTAGGGACTCTCCCATGCAGCGGGGGTATTCTCCCAGCGACTCAATTGAGCGCATCAGCATACTGCCGTCAGCACGGTGCTCCAGGGCAACTTGATGTCGCCGGAACAGGATCTCCGGGTTGCGTACGACTGTCACTAGCTAGCGCCTTCTATATGTCAGCCTGACACCGGGGCCAGCTCGTGGGCCAGAGCGCTCAGTAATTCAGCGAAACTTGCATCAGGTGTTTTGCCTGCAGTCATTAGCTGCAATGCTGCCTGCCTGTAGTAGGGTTCACGTGCCTTAAGTATGTTTTTCAGTTCGCGCATTGCTTCACGGCTTTTTGCCATTGGCCGCATGTCGCCCTGATCGATGACGCGCTGCATGTGTTCTTCTGGTGTGGTACGTAGCCACACGACGTAGCATCTCTCTAACAGGAGCGGCATAGTTTCTGGATCGGCTGCCAAGCCGCCACCGGTTTCGATCACCGCCGCCGGACACTTTTTGAGCACGCTCAGTAGGCACTGCCGTTCGAAGCGACGATAACCGGGCTGGCCATGTAGCTGCAGAATCTCTCCGATCGTTGCGCCGTATTCGCGCTCGACTTCGCGGTCGAGTTCAAAAAAGGGGACGCCACGTTGCAGTGCGAGCCGGCGGCCTAGTGTGGTCTTGCCGGCACCGCGCAGGCCAATCAGCGCTAGGTAGCTAACTCTGTTGGCCGCGGGGCTCCGATCCGGGAAGCGATTTACGAGATGTTCACGCGCCGCGCGCAGTTCGTCTGCCGACAGGCGCCGCAGAATCTGCGACAGCGGTGCGTGGTCAGGCGAATTGATGGGCTCGTCTGCCAGTAGCAGTTCGAGTGGAAAGCCCATGGCTTCAGCGACCCTTCGTAGCACCAGCACGGATGGATTTCCTTCCCCGGCTTCCATCTGTGCGAGGAAGCGCAGCGACACGCCGGAGTCTTTTGCGAGCGCGCTACGGGTCATGCCGCGTTGTGCGCGGGCGTCGCGAATCCGCACGGCGAGCTCGTGCAGGAAGGCGGCATCTTCGTGTTTGGGTCGCTGTGGAATTGGCTTAGCCATTGAGCTGACGAAGTCTGAATCGTTGGATCTTGCCCGTGGCAGTCTTTGGCAAATCGGCAACGAATTCGATCCAGCGTGGATATTTGTACGCCGCTAAGCGCGTCTTTACGAAGTTTTTTAGTTCGTCCTCTAGCTCGCGGCTGGCGCTGTGTCCTTCGGCAAGCACTATATAGGCAGCTGGCTTTGTCAGCCGATCTGAGTCTTCGCGTCCGATCACGGCAGCTTCATATACGGCTGGGTGTGCTGTCAGCATGCATTCGACCTCAATGGGCGAAACATAGATGCCGCCCACTTTCAACATGTCGTCTGTGCGGCCGGCGAAAACAAAGTCACCCCGTTCGTCGATGAGGAATCGATCGCCGGTGTGAGTCCAGTGACCTTGGAAGGTGTCGCGGCTGCGTTCGCGCTGGTTCCAGTAGAACTTGGCGCTGGTTGGCCCGCGTACAATCAGGTGTCCAATCTCGCCAGGCGGAACCGTGTTGCCGTCCGCGGCAACGAGCCTAGCTTCGAAGCCCGGCACCGGAACGCCGAGCGTCCCCGGGCTAATACGTCCCTGCCGGTTTGAGATAAAGATGTGCAGCATCTCGGTCGAGCCGATGCCATCGAGAATTTCCACGCCGGTTTGATTGTGCCAGCGACGTGCGATCTCCTCGGGTAGTGACTCGCCGGCGGAGTTGCATAGGCGCAGTGCCAGTTGGCAAGGGGGGGGCAGCAACTTACTAGCGACTAGCGAGGCATAAAGCGTAGGAACGCCTGAAAAGACGGTGGGGCGATGTTTTGTGAGGCGTGTCGTTACGGAGGCGGGCGTGACGCGTTCGGCCATCAACACGGCAGTAGCCCCAACGGACAAAGGGAAAGTGAGTGAGTTGCCTAGGCCATAGGCAAAGAAGAGCTTCGCGACCGAAAAGGTGATGTCATCCTCGCGTAATCCGAGTACCGCCTGCGCGTAGTACACCGCCGTCTCTATCAGGCTCGAATGCACGTGAACGGTACCTTTCGGCGTGCCTGTGGAGCCGGACGAATAAAGCCAGAAGCAGGGCTCATCGCGCAGTGTGGGTGCAGTGGTGAATAGTGGAGATGCATTTGCGACCAGTTCACGCAACGTGAGCGCCCCGCGCGGAAGGTCGCAGTCAACGCTAGTGTCAGCAACAATCACATGCTTGAGAAATGACGACTGTTGAAGGATCGGCTGAAATTGTGGCAGCAACGCCTCGGAAATGACCAGCGCCAACGCCCGGCTATCATAGAGCATGTAAGCGTAGTCCGCCGGCGTCAGCAGTGTATTAACCGGTACTGGCACGATGCCTGCCTTAATCGCGCCTAGGAAGGCTACTGGAAAATCGATCGTGTCCTGCACGCACAGCAGGACGCGCTGTTCCATTTGCAAGCCGAGGTCTTGCAGCGAGCTGGCAAACCGATTGACGCGTTCGGCTAGTTGGCTGTAAGTGTACTGTCCGTTGTCGTCGATATAGGCGAGCTTGGTGCCGCGTCCTGCCACTAGGTTGCGTTCAATCAAATCGTGTGCAGCGTTATACTGCGCTGGTATGGTTAACGTTGGCGGAGAGGTGGACAGGTCGGCAGTGCTGAGATCCATCGCAATTACCTTGTGGCCGGCTGTGGGTTAGGTTTTGGTGAATTCGATTGCGCCTTCCGGCAGCAGATACAACACCAGTGCGCTGCCGTTGGCAACAGTCGGATTGTGGCTGGTATCCGGCCCATAGACTAGCCACCCCGCTGGTCGACCGTCAAAAGTTGCGCTGGGCGTTAGCGGCATTATGAGGTCGATCTCGCCCTTGGGGTGCCGATGATGTGGGCCGGCAAGGTCCTTCATTTCCACGACGTCAACACTGAACCTATCTAGCGTCGAGTCCGGCTTAATGACGCGACCATAGCGGATGCCGCCTGCTTCGCGATTACACATCCAGCCGGCCGCGATAGCGGCTCGGCAGGCAGTGAAGATAGCTCCATACGTGGAGCCCAGCGCCGGAAAGTTGTGGTTCAGATCCGCTTCAAGTGCAGCGTCCAGCGCACGGCCGCGGATGCCACCAGTCACGGTGGTGATCAGGCTACGAAAAGCTTCAGGTGTCATGGCGGTTTTCCTTGGGGGCCGATTATTCTGAGCGCAGTAATGGTTGCGACGCGGCACTGAATGGCTGCCGTGTCGATGATAGAAAGCGAACGAAGACAGGGCGCCCGGTTAATTATCTTCCGCCTGCGCGTCGCGAGGTGTCGTGCACGCACGGAGGCATGTGGCCCAAGTTTTGCAGTGTAGAGCTGGCGGCAGGCGCAAGTGCACCGCCCTCATCGGGATTGAATAAGCAATCGGGCAGGGCGAGACCCGCCAGGCCACGGCGACCCACCAGACTTCGGGAGGCGATAGTCAGAGGCAATGTTCCAAACCCCGCAACGTCGGTGGCAGGCATTATAGTGCATGTACCTATAGCGTTAAAGGTAAAATTACAAGGAAAATTGAAGGTTATCTCTGTTGCGCTAGCCCAGATACTGCAATATAATGCATGTGCTCGGCGAGCTTCGTCGAGCAGTAGATTCCTGACGGGAGCGAATATGGCGGAACCTTCAGCGCCCGATGCGCCGGTGATGGCTGTGCCGGTGAATTTCCAAACTAACCCGAGCTGCTATCGCCACTGGCGGCTGACGTTCGCCGGCCCTGTTGCTACCGTGACGATGGATGTAAACGAAGAAGTGCCGATACGGCCGGGCTACCGCCTGAAGCTTAATTCCTACGACCTAGGCGTTGACATTGAGCTCCACGATGCGCTGCAGCGCATCCGCTTCGAGCACCCCGAAGTGCGCAGCGTCGTGGTGACTAGCGGCAAGGAGCGCATTTTCTGTTCGGGCGCTAACATCTTCATGCTGGGCATCTCTTCGCATGCATGGAAAGTGAACTTCTGTAAGTTTACCAATGAAACCCGCAATGGCATCGAGGATTCGAGTGCTCACTCCGGCCTGAAGTTCATCGCGGCGTGCAATGGCACAACCGCTGGTGGCGGCTACGAAATGGCATTGGCCTGCGATGAAATTATTTTGGTAGACGATCGGTCCTCCGCGGTCAGTCTCCCGGAAGTGCCGCTCCTTGCCGTATTGCCTGGAACGGGTGGCCTTACGCGCCTCACTGACAAGCGCCGTGTTCGGCGCGATCTCGCCGATATCTTCTGTACGGTAATAGAGGGTGTGCGTGGACAACGCGCACTTCAATGGAAGCTAGTGGATGCAGTGGTCAAGCCACAGGCATTCGCCGAGTTCGTGCAGCAGCGTGCGCTGGCGCTGGCGGCAGACAGCGACCGTCCGATGAGCGAGAAAGGTATAACGCTGCCGCCGCTGGACTGCCAGATCGATCCCACCGCACTGCGCTATAAGTATGTAGAAGTGCGCCTAGATGAAAATACACGCCGCGCGGAACTTACGATCGTGGCGCCTGACGCTTCGCCGCCCCAGTCGCTGGGGGATATTGTGGCGGCTGGCGCCGCCTGGTGGCCTTTGCAGATGGCGCGTGAGCTTGATGATGCGATCCTGAACCTGCGCACTAACTACCTGCAGCATGGGGTGTGGGTATTGAAGACGCGCGGCGATGCGGCTCATGTTCTGGCCTCCGATCGCAGCCTGCTGGCGTACAAAAGCCATTGGTTCGTGCGAGAAGTCATAGGACATTTGCGCCGTACGTTGGCGCGTCTCGACGTATCGTCGCGTTCGATGTTTGCACTGATCGAGCCCGGCAGCTGTTTTGTTGGCAGCCTGCTGGAAATTGCGCTGGCAGCAGATCGCACATACATGCTGAACAAATCGGTGGCTGATGGCGGACCTATGGTGGGGCTGTCGGGGGTCAACTTCGGCCTATTGCCAGCCGTTCATGACAAGTCACGGCTCGTAGCTCGGTTCTATGGGAATCCAGCCGAGCTTGCAGCAGTCCACGCGGCTCAGGATCAACTGCTGAGTACCGCTGAGGCAAACGCACTCGGATTAGTAACATCCGCGCCGGACGATCTGGACTGGGCGGATGAAATTCGGCTTGCGTTGGAGGAGCGGTCTAGTCTATCGCCAGATGCGCTCACCGGCATGGAGGCCAATCTGCGCTTTGGGTCCA
>Ga0194048_10000022_pt1 | contig 67198 bp, 68 predicted proteins | sample JunL225m_MetaG_FD_161685 | JGI IMG/M metagenome (GOLD analysis project Ga0194048, IMG submission 161685) | Anoxic zone freshwater microbial communities from boreal shield lake in IISD Experimental Lakes Area, Ontario, Canada - Jun2016-L222-5m | ecosystem: Environmental > Aquatic > Freshwater >...
CCGCCGAGGTTGCAGGCTGCACCCGCTGCGTGCTCTCGGAGACGAGGACACAGGTCGTGTTCGGCTCCGGGCCACCCGACGCAGCCCTGATGTTCGTCGGTGAGGCACCCGGCTTTCACGAGGACAAGCGGGGCGTGCCGTTCGTCGGTGCCGCGGGCAAATTGCTCGACAAGCTCCTCGCCGAGATCGGGATGACGCGCGACCAGGTGTACGTCGTCAACGTCCTCAAGTGCCGACCGCCAGGAAACCGCGACCCCAAGGTCGACGAGATCGAGGCGTGCCAGAGCCACCTCTTCCATCAGATCGAGCTGATTCAACCGACGGTCGTCGCGACGCTCGGGAACTTCGCGACCAAGCTGCTCTCCGGGTCACCGGAGGGCATCACCAAGGTGCACGGCCAGGAGCAGCACGTCGATCTCGGAGGGTCGAGCGTCCTGCTCTATCCGATCTTCCACCCGGCTGCCGCGCTCTATACGCCGCGAATGCTCGACGTGCTCAAGGCTGACTTCGCGCGGCTGCCTGCGCTCCTCGGCGTCACGGGCTCCGTGACGCCTCTGCCTGACGCGGCCCCGGCTGCAGCGGACGAGACAACACAGCTCGGTCTCTTCTGACCGCTTCGTCGGGGCGTGTCCTATCGTCCAGGGAATGCAACGCCACGAGACCGGGAGTGCACAGCAGACCGAGGAGCTCGGAGCGCGGCTTGCCCGGCTCCTACGGCCAGGTGACATCGTTGCGATATCGGGCGAGCTCGGTGCCGGCAAGACCACGTTCGTCCGTGGCGCATGCCGGGAGCTCGGCGTGACGCAGCCGATCTCGAGCCCGACGTACACGATCGGGCATCTGTACGCGGGGACGGTGCCCGTCGCTCACCTCGATCTGTACCGTCTTGCTGGCTCGGCGGGCGAGGAGTGGGGTGACCTCGAGCCGTACTTCGATGGCACGATTGCGTTCGTCGAATGGCCCGAGCACGCCGCCTCCTGGCTTCCCGCGATCCGGGCGACAGTCACCCTCGCTCACGTCGATGACTCCCACCGAGAGATCAGGATTGACAGTGCAGACAGTCTTCGCATTTGACACGGCCGCTTCGAGCGCCTCCTGCGCGCTGCTTCGCGACGGTGAGGTGCTCGGTGAGCGTCTCACCGACGCACGCTCGGTGCTCGCAGCCGCAGACGAACTGGTGCGCGATGCTGGCATCGGCCCGGCCGCGCTCGACGCGATCGTCGTAGGGACAGGCCCCGGCAGCTTCACCTCGATCCGGATCGGCCTAGCGACCGCGCATGGCCTTGCACTCGCACTCGGGATCCCGGTCGCGGGCGTCTCATCCCTCCACGCCTACGCGGGTGGCCGACCGGTGATCGACGCGCGGCGCGGGGAGGTCTTCACCGACGCGCCCGCCCCGGTACGTCCCGACGAGCTCGATGTGCGCGGCGAGCGCCTGATCGGTGACGGAGCCGTCCGCTACCGCGACGTCTTCGAGGCGGCAGGTGCCGAGATCCCACCCGATGACGACCCGGGACACCGTCCTTCGGCGAGTCGTCTATACGCGTTCGCCACCGCTTTTGGCCTGGCTTCCACCGTCGAGCCGCTCTATCTCCGTGCACCCGACGCGAAGCCGCTGCCGTGAGCGCGCTCACGATCGAGATTCGCCCTCTCGAGCTCGGCGAGCTTGGCGAGATCGAGGCGATCGAGCAGCGGGCCTACCGGACACCCTGGTCGCTTTCGATGTTCGCCGCCGAGCTGATCAAGCAGACGTCTGTGTGTCTCGGCGCCTACGAGGACGGCCGGCTGGTCGGGTACACGGTCAACACGCGCTACGTCGACGCCTGGCACGTCATGAACGTCGCCGTCGACCCCGAGTACCAGCGCCGCGGGATAGCAGTGCGACTGCTCTCACGTCTCTTTGAGCTGACGGTGGGCGATGAGCGGCGTGGGTACACGCTCGAGGTTCGCGCCTCCAACGAGGCGGCGATCGCGCTGTACGAGCGCCTCGGGTTCACAAGCCACGGGCGTCGGCGCGGGTACTACACCGACAACCGCGAGGACGCGCTGATTATGTGGCGTGAATCAGCCCCGGGTTCCGCATCCGCATGATCCTCGGGATCGAGACATCCTGCGACGAGACCGCCGCGGCCGTCGTCGGTCGCGACGGCACGATCGCCTCGAGCATCGTCGCGTCGCAGGCTGACCTGCACGCGCGCTACGGCGGGGTCGTCCCGGAGGTCGCCTCCAGGCGGCACCTCGAGCTGATCTCGCCGGTTATCGCCGAGGCGCTCACCGAGGCCGATGTGACGCTCGACGACATCGAGACGGTGGCCGTGACGGCAGGCCCCGGACTGATCGGGGCGCTACTCGTCGGCCTGGCGGCGGCGAAGGCCGTCGCGTGGTCGCGTGGCATCCCGCTGGCTCCCGTTCACCACCTCCACGGCCACGTCGCATCGCTGTATCTGCAGCCGACCGACCTCGAACCGCCGTTCACCTGCCTGCTCGCAAGCGGCGGGCACACCATGCTTCTTGATGTCCGCAATCGGACGTGGGGTGGCACTCGCATCCTCGGAACCACGCTCGACGACGCCGCCGGTGAGGCCTTCGACAAGGGCGCGCGGCTGCTGGGGCTTCCCTACCCGGGTGGGGCGGAGCTTGACCGGCTCGCTCGCGATGGTGATCCGACCGCGTACGCGTTCCCGGTCGCCCGCGTGCCCGGACTCGACTTCTCGTTCTCCGGGCTGAAGACGTCGCTGCTCTATGCGGTGCGCGATCTCGGCGAGGCGGAGCTCGCGGCCCGGAGGGCAGATCTCGCCGCGAGCTATCAGCACGCGATCGTTCGAGCCCTCGTCGGGCGGATCGAGGCGACGGGAGCTGACCGTGTCGCGATCGTTGGTGGCGTCGCGGCGAACTCGGCCCTCCGCGCCGCGCTGCCCGACGTCGTGGCCGCGCCGCTGCCTCTCTGCACCGACAACGCGGCGATGATCGCATCGGCTGGGCGCTTCACTGCTGCACTCGCTTCACCGGAGTTTCTGACGCTCGATGCGTTCGCGTCGGCGTCCTGACCGCCGCGGTGCGGCGGCTCTGGCTGGCCTCGCGGTCGCTCTTGCCGTCGTCGCAGCCAGGGTGTTCGCGTCGGGGGGAGGATCGAAGCCGCTAGGGGACGCGGTCGGCTCGGCGCACCCGGTGGTTGCGCTCGACGGACGGGCCATCGTCGTCCTCCGCGCTCCGTCGGTCGCCGATCGGATCAGCGGCGTGGGTTTCGCGACCGAGGCGCAGGAACGTGACTGGGCCGCCTCGGCGTACGCGGCTCAGCGCGACGTCCTGACGAGGCTCGCAGCTCACGGCTTCGGTGTCCGTCCCGACACGACGTACGCATGCGTACTCGACGGGTTCTCGGGCACGTTCGACCCCCGCGCACTCGCGTTCCTCGACGCCGATCCGGCAGTGGCGGGCGTCTACCCGGTTCGCGCGGCGTTTCCTGCATTCGGCTCCGGGTCGGCCAACGGGCTGAGTTCGGCGTCGTCGGATCAGCAGCTCGCCGCCGCTAGCGTCACCGTCGCGTTGCTCGGGACGGGCGCTGGGCGGGTGGAGGCGACGCTCCAGCAGCGCATGCTCCCCGCGATCGACATCGCCCGCGGTTCGGCCGGCGTGTTCGCTGCAGCCGGCACCGGGTTGGCCGAGGCGATCGCTGGTGCGGGGGGCGCGTCGGTCATGCCGATCAGGGTCGCGGCTGCGCAGCGCGACGCCGTCGGCCAGAGCGCGGTCTACGCGCGGAGCGATCAGCTCATCGACGGACTCGAGCGAGCAGTTGATCCAAACGGTGACGGCGACACGCACGACGCCGCTCGCATCGCCGTGCTGAGCGTCGTCGAGCCGTTCGCGGCCTTCAGAGACAGTCCCGAGGCTCGGGCTGTGGCTGGGGCCGTTGCGCTTGACACGCTCGTCGTTGTTCCGGCCGGGGATGACGGGGTCGCAGGGCCTCTCTACGGCTCGCTCGCGGGCCCAGCCGGTGCAGACGGCGCACTCGTCGTCGGTGCGGCGGAGGGCGAGACGCCCGGCCGCGCTGCGTCCACGTCCTCGCGGGGGCTCACCTTCAGCGGGACACCAGCCCCGCAGCTCATCGCGGGGCGAGGCGCGGGGTCGGGCACTGCCGACGCCGCGGTGGCAGTCGCCGCAACAGCTGCGCATCTCATCGCGGCACGTCCCTCGCTGGCTGCCCGGGACATCGCGAGCCTGCTCGCGGGCAGCGCGGCTGTGCCGGGTGGGGAGCTTGATCCTCGGCGGGCTGCCGAGGGCGAGATCACCGCATCAGAGACGATGCTCGGATTCGACCTCGCTGCGCGCGTCCGGGTGCAGGTACGCCTGGTCGTTCGCAACTTCTCAGCTCGACGACGCTCGATCAGCATCACCGCGCCTGCGCGTCGCGGCGTCGCGGTGAGCGTTGTGCCGGACGCCTTCGAGCTGGCGCCCGGTGCCGAACGCACGGTCGAGGTACGCGCGCTACGTCGCGGACACGGCGGTCGCCTGGCGGTCGGAGCTGTTCGGATCGGCGCAAGTGGGCTGCGTCCCCTCCGGATCGGCTGGGCCGCGGTACTGAAGGCGTCGGGAGCCACCCTGCTCACGAACCCGCACATCGCAGCGATCATCTCGCCGACGGTGAAGGACCCGGCCGAGCTCCGCGTTCATGTCGGCCGTGTCGGCGGCATCGGTACGGTCGAGATCGTCCCGGCGGCGAGAGTCGACGTGCTCCTCGCGACCGCAGCGGGCACGCCGCTTGGCCGTCTCGCCCGGGTGCGCGACCTCCTCCCCGGGACGTACACGTTCGGGCTTACCGGTCTCGGCCCCGACGGGACAAGGCTTCCGCCGGGCCGCTATCGCGTCGAGTTCGTCGCGTGGCCGACCGGCGCCGGGCCGCCGAGCCGGATGAGCGTGACGTTCGGGTTAGAGTAGGCAAGCTGCCGTGGGTGATCACTCCGAGAGCCACCTGAACGAGAATCCGTACCGGATCGCTCAGGAACAGCTGCGGTACGTCGCTGACACGTTCGGGATCGACGACGACCTGGTCGGCGTGCTCTCCGGCTGCAAGAAGGCCGTCGAGGTTGGCATCCCGACGACAATGGACGACGGCTCCGTCGAGGTCTTCACCGGGTGGCGGGTGACCCACAACGTCGCCCGCGGACCGTCGAAGGGCGGGATCCGCTACCACCCCGACGTCACGCTTGACGAGACGAAGGCTCTCGCGATGTGGATGACGTGGAAGTGCGCGCTGATAAACCTTCCGTTCGGTGGAGCCAAGGGCGGGGTGGCCTGCGATCCGAAGTCAATGTCCGTGGGTGAGCTTGAACGCATGACGCGCCGCTTCACCTCCGAGATCGTCAACGAGATCGGCCCCGAGCGAGACATCCCTGCGCCCGACGTCGGCACGAACCCCGCGATCATGGCCTGGATCTTCGACACGTTCTCGATGAATCAGGGCCACTCCGTCCTGAGCGTCGTCACGGGAAAGCCACTCGCGATCGGCGGCTCACTCGGTCGCGAGGAGGCGACAGGGCGGGGCGTCCTCTTCTGTCTCCAGGAGGCTCTCGTGCGTCGCGGTACGTCGATCGAGGGGCTCACAGTCGCCGTCCAGGGGTTCGGCAACGTCGGCGCAGTCTTCGCCGACCTCGTCTCGAAGCTCGGCGCGAAGGTGGTTGCGATCTCCGACTCCACCAGCGGCATCCACAACCCGCATGGCATCGACATCCCGGCCGCGATCGCCCATAAGCGCGTCGGCGGCACGATCGCAGATCTCCCCGGTGAGACGATCCAAAACGCCGAGCTGCTGCTGCTCCCCTGCGACGTGCTCGCTCCGTGCGCGCTCGAGCAGGTGCTCACGGAGCGCAACGCCGACGCAGTGCGCGCCCGGATCGTCGTGGAGGGCGCGAACGGCCCGACCACCCCGGCAGCCGACGTCATCCTCGAGCAGGCGGGTGTTCTCGTGCTCCCCGATGTTCTCGCAAACGCGGGTGGCGTCGTCGTCTCGTACTTCGAGTGGGTGCAAGGCCTCCAGGAGCTCTTCTGGAAGGAGGAGGAGGTCAACGAGCGGCTGAATGCGATCGTGACGAGGGCCTTCGCCGAGACCTGGGATCTCCACGAGCGGCGTCGTATCCCGATGCGGATCGCCGCCTACGGTCTCGGTGTGCAGCGGGTCGCCGAGGCGACGCTCATCCGCGGTCTCTACCCGTGAGCGTGCCCGTCGTCACCGTCTACACGGCTCGCCGCTGCCACCTCTGCGAGCGTGCAATCGACGATCTGGCGGCGCTCGCTGCCGATCTGGAGTTCGTTGTCGAGGAGATCGACATCACCGGAGACCCGGAGCTCGAGGCGCGATACCGCGAGCTCCTGCCCGTGATCGAGGTTGCCGGTGAGCGCGTCTCCGTCTACCGCATCGAGTCGGAGGCGCTGCGTCACAAGCTCGGGTGATTCACCCGACATTGTGACTTCTCTATCCCTGTATTGATGGGTTTCGGGCACAATCCTCGTGCATGTTGCAAAGTCCGGTCGATGGGGTGCGTGGACTCGAGAAGAGGGTGGGGGTCGGCGTCGCCGCACGCCTCTCTCGCTACCTCCAGGTTCTGACCCAGGCGCAGAAGATGGGGAAGGATCGCATCTCATCACAGGAGATCGCGGACTACACCAACATCAACGCGACGCAGATCCGGCGCGACCTCTCAAACTTCGGCAAGTTCGGCAAGCGCGGCGTGGGCTACGCGATCGACGGCCTGCTCGGCGAGATCCGCAAGATCCTGCGGACACAGGGCCAGCACAACATCGCGCTCGTCGGTGCCGGGCGACTCGGACAGGCGATCGCCGGCTCGCCGATCTTCGGTGAGCACGGGATCACGATCGCCGCGGTGTTCGAGACGGACCCCGAGATGATCGGGAAGATGGTCGGCCCGGTCGAGGTGACCGACTACCGCCGACTCAAGGACATCGTTCGCGATCGGAGCATCCTCGTGGGGGTGCTGGCTGTCCCCGCGGATGCGGCTCAGCAGGCCGCGGACGATCTGGTCGAGGCGGGCGTCCGTATTCTCTTCAACTACTCCGAGGCGCTGCTCGACGTGCCTCCGGATGTGACCGTGCACACGTCGAACCCTGCGGTCGAGTTGCTGCACGCCCTCTACTTCCACCTGACGTAGGTTCGCTTGCGGATCGTCATCTGGCACGGCTACCTGCTCGGTGGCACCGGGTCGAACGTCTACACGCGCTCACTCGCGCGTGAGTGGAGCAGCGCCGGCCACGACGTCACGGTTGTCTGCCAGGAGCAACATCCCGAGCTGTACGACATCGGGTCGGCCCGCGTCGTCGTCCCCGAGCTGCCCGATCGACTGCTGCCCGTCTTCGTCCTTGACGACTATCCGGGGCTCGACGCCCGTCTGCTTCAGGACTTCACAGTCGAGGAGCGTGATCGCTACGTCGAGGCGAACGCTGCGGTGCTGCGTGCGCTTCTGCCAGCCGACATCGTCTTTGGCAACCACGTGCTGATGGGTGGGCCTGTCTGCGCTGCGGCCGGCGTGCCATTTCGGCTGAAGGTCCACGGGTCGGAGCTCGAGTACTCGATGCGTGGCCGACCTGAGCTCGAGGAGTGGGGGCGCCGATCGCTTCGAGCGGCCGAGGCCGTGTACGTCGGCTCTACGCACATCCGCGATGTCCTCGAGGATGTTGTCGGGGCCGTCGAGCCCGTCTTCGAGGTCCCGCCGGGCGTAGACGTCGACCAGTTCCGTCGGCGGGGCCGCAGCGAGGCGCTCGCCGGCCTGCTCGGCGAGGCGCGTCGCGACTCGCCGAACCCCGGCAACGCGAACGAGCGCCTACCGGACGAGGGAAACGCGGCGCGACTCGCAGCGTTTCTCGAGGGCGATGCCCCGACGGTCGTCTACTTCGGCAAGCTGATCCGGAACAAGGGCGTCCACGTCTTGCTCGAGGCACTTGCCGGGCTCGACGCGCGCGCGGTGATTGTCGGCTTCGGGGACTACCGAGCGGAGCTCGAGGCGCTTGCCGGCCCACGGACGCTCTTCACGGGGCCGTTCGAGCATCGGCACCTGATCTACCTGCTCGCGCTGGCCGATGTTGCGGTCGTCCCGTCGATCTTCCCCGAGGCGTTCGGGATGGTGGCGGCCGAGGCTGCCTCGTGCGGCTGCCCGCCGGTCGTCGCTCGCCACTCCGGGCTCGCCGAGGTCGCCGCCGGGCTCGAGGAGTCGTACCCGTCGCACCTTCGTCACCTCGCCGCGTTCGAGTCGGGAGACGCCGCCGACCTTCACGCCAAGCTCGCCGAGATCACCACGCTCGCCGGTGACGACAGGGACGCGTTGCGGGCTGCGGCCCGCGAGGCGGTCGTTGCACGCTGGTCGTGGGCGAGTGTCTCTGCGCGCCTCCTCGATCCCGTCGCGTAGCCTTTCAGCCGTGGGTGACGAACAGCGTGTGACTCCCGATGAGCAACTCTCGTCCGCCCGTGAGGCGTTCGAGGGTGGCACCGACTTCACGCTCGCCGTCGAGGAGGAGTTTGCGCTGCTCGACCGGGAGAACCTGACGCTCGTCAACCGCTTCGAGGACGTTCTGGCAGCGGGCAAGGGAACGGATGTCGAGCCGCACCTCGTCGGCGAACTGATTGCCTCGGAGGCAGAGGTGCGCACGGGGAAGTGCATGGACTTCGGCGAGGCTGCCGTGCGCATGGCGGAGCGGCGCGCCCAGCTGCAGACGATCGCTCAGGATCTCGGTCTGGCGCTCGGCGCGACCGGCACGCACCCGTGGAGCCGCTGGCAGGACCAGCGGATCATCGACACGCCGCACTACCGCCGCAACGACGAGTACCTCCGCTACGTCGTCTGGCGCAACAACACCTTTGGGCTCCACGTCCACGTCGGTATCCGCGGCGCGGACCGCGCGATCGCTGTCAACAACACGATGCGCCACTTCCTGCCGGAGCTGCTCGCCCTCTCGGCCAGCTCGCCCTTCGTCGAAGAGGTCGACACCGGGCTGCACTCGTCGCGGACACAGATCTTCACCCGCACATTCCCGCGTTGCGGAATCCCCGACGCCTACGACGGCTGGCGCGGCTTCGAGGACTACGTCTCGCTCCTGTACCGGACAGGCTCGATCACCGAGCACACGCAGCTCTGGTGGAGCGTGCGCCCTCACCTCGCCTACCCGACAGTCGAGATCAGGATCATGGATGCACAGCCCGACCTCGCAGAGGCGCAGAGCCTCGCCGCGTTCGCCTACTCGCTCGCCGCCCGCGCGGCGCGCGCCCATGACGAAGGCGAGCCCCTTCCTGACGTGCCGCACCGGCTCCTCGAGGAGAACCTGTGGCGTGCGATCCGGCACGGGCTCGACGGCGAGATGATCGACTTCGATCGTGGTACCACGATCGCAACGCGCGCCCGGCTCGAGAAGCTGATCGACTGGGTCACGCCGGTCGCGGAGGAGATCGGAGCCGCCCCGTATCTGAACGTGCCGTCGTCGAACGCGGCCGAACGGCAGCGGGCCCGCTGGGCCGAAGGCGCGTCGCTCGAGCAGATCTACCGGGAGCAGGTCGAGATGGGAGCCCGCATTGGCTGAGGAGTCCGAACGCGACACCGCTTCGTCGTTTGACGAGTTGGCCGAGGCGATCCGGTCGATCAAGGTCGAGGATCTGCTCCTCTCGAGCGTCTCGACGCTCGCATCGATTGCCTACGACAGGCTCGGAGCCAACGATCTCGACGAGGCGAGGCTGGCGATCGACGCCATCGCTGCTCTACTCCCCGTGCTGGGCGGAGAGGTTGACGACGGGATCCATAAGAGTTTCGCGTCAGCCCTCGCGAAACTACGATTGGACTACGCCTCTGCTGTCAACTCTGCGAAGTAGTATCCCGCCCGCGCCGAACCTATCGGCGTTTGACTTTGCAGAGGAGAGAAAAATCGATGCATTGGTTCATGGATCACCCGGTGCTGCTGGCGCTTGTGAGTGGTGGCGTGACCGTGGCATACGGGATGTATTTGACGACGTGGTTGCTTAAGCAGCCCGCCGGTAATGAGCGAATGCGTGAGATCGCCCAGGCGGTCCAGGAGGGCGCATCCGCTTACCTCAAGCGGCAGTACACGACGATCGCGCTTGTGGCGATCGTGCCGTTCGTGTTGATGGGGGTCTACAACAAGCTCGGCTGGGGGCCCGCATTCGGCTTCCTGATCGGCGCCGGTCTCTCAGCGGCAGCGGGTTTTATCGGCATGAACGTCTCGGTTCGTTCCAACGTTCGAACTGCCGAAGCTGCTCGTGACGGGCTGAAGCCGGCCTTGAACGTCGCCTTCAAGGCCGGGTCGGTGACGGGCCTTCTCGTCGTCGGTCTCGGTCTGCTCGGCGTGGCGGGGTACTACTGGTTCCTCACCGGTGGGCTCCATCACGATCCAACATCGGCGATTCACGACCTCGTCGGGCTCGCGTTCGGCGGTTCGCTGATCTCGGTCTTCGCCCGTCTCGGCGGCGGCATCTTCACCAAGGCCGCCGATGTCGGTGCCGACCTCGTCGGCAAGATCGAGGCCGGTATCCCGGAGGACGACCCGCGGAACCCGGCAGTCATCGCCGACAACGTCGGCGACAACGTCGGCGACTGCGCCGGTATGGCAGCCGACCTCTTCGAGACGTATGCCGTCACCGCGGTGGCCGTGATGCTCCTCGGCACGCTCGCGGCACCGCACGACTACATCGGTTCGAGCCTGTACCTGTACCCGCTCGCGCTCGGCGCAGTCTCGGCAATCGCGTCGGTGATCGGCACGTTCTTTGCCCGGCTCGGCCGCGGCCCGAACGGTGTCATCAATGCGCTCTACCGCTCGGTCATCGTCGCAACGCTGCTCTCGGCGGTCGGGTTCATTCCGGTCACGATGGCGTTCGACGGCGGCGCCGTCAGCTTCAAGAACCTCTACGTCTCGGCCGTCATCGGCCTCGTCGTGACGTTCCTCCTGGTTGCGATTACCGAGTTCTATACCGGCACGCGTTGGAATCCGGTCAAGTTGATCGCGAAGGCATCGCAGACCGGGCACGCAACCAACATCATCGAAGGCCTCGCCGTCGGCATGCAGGCGACAGCCGCTCCGGTGATCGTGATTGCCGCGGGCATTCTGCTCGCGAATCACTTCGCCGGTCTCTTCGGTATCGGGATCGCGGTCATGGCTCAGCTCTCGATGACGGGCCTGATCGTCGCGCTCGACGCGTTCGGTCCGGTGACCGACAATGCTGGTGGCATCGCCGAGATGGCGGATCTGCCCGAGAGCGTTCGTGGCGTCACGGACCCGCTTGACGCGGTCGGCAACACCACGAAGGCCGTGACGAAGGGCTACGCGATCGGGTCGGCCGCTCTGGCCGCACTCGTGCTCTTCAGCTCGTACACGAGCGGCCTGAAGGACGCGGGTATGAACGTCACGTTCAGCCTCTCCGATCCATGGGTTGTCGCCGGTCTGTTCGTCGGCGGTCTTATGCCGTTCCTGTTCGCGTCGCTCGCCATGCAGGCCGTCGGCCGCGTTGGTGGCGAGGTCGTTCAGGAGGTTCGTCGTCAGTTCCGCGAGAACCCGGGGATCATGGAAGGCACACAGCGGCCCGAGTACGGTCGTGCAATCGACATCGTCACGAGCTCGGCGATCAAGTCGATGCTCCTGCCGGCCCTGATCCCGATCGGCTTCCCGATCATCGTCGGGATTATCAACGCGAAGATGCTCGGCGGCCTCCTCGTCGGCACGATCGTGACGGGCCTCTTCCTCGCTATCTCCATGACCGCCGGTGGTGGCGCGTGGGACAACGCGAAGAAGATGATCGAAGACGGTCTGTACGGCGGCAAGGGCTCCGATGCCCATGCGGCCTCGATCACGGGCGACACGGTTGGTGATCCGTACAAGGACACCGCCGGCCCGGCGATCAACCCGATGATCAAGATCACGAACATTGTCGCGATCCTGATCATCCCGCTTATCGTCTCGATTCACGGTTAGACGGCATCAGCGCGGGGGAGGTGACCACCTCCCCCGCGCACCGTCTCGTTCTGCCGTGAGCGCCTTGCACGGCGGCCGCCGCCCGAAGCGGCTACTACATTCAGCACGTGCCAAGTAGACGCCGTCAGACACACAAGCTCGAACGCGTCCTCGGGACACCGGCCCTGTTCGCGACCGCCTACGGGAACGTCGGCTCGTCGATCTACTACGCGCTCGGCGTCACGGCGGCGATCGCGCTCGGTCTCACGCCGATCGTCTTCGTCGTCTCGGGCGTGATCTTCGCCTGCACGGCGGCGACCTACGCGGAGGGGACGGTGCTCTTCCCGGAGGCCGGCGGCTCGTCGAGCTTCGCCCGCCACGCGTTCAACGAGCTCGTCTCGTTTTTCGCCGCCTGGGCGCAGATGCTCAACTACATCATCACGATCGCCATCTCGGCGTTTTTCGTCCCGCACTACCTCTCGATCTTCTGGACGCCGCTCAAGACGAACCCGTGGGACGTGATCGTCGGGATCGGTGTCGTCGTCGTCCTCGTCGGCGTGAACATCGTCGGCGTGAAGGAGGCCGCGTCCCTGAACGTCGTGCTCGCGGTGATCGACTTCGCGACGCAGCTCCTGCTCGTGTGTCTCGGGTTCGCGCTGATCTTCAGCCCACATGTGCTGAAGGCGAACGTCCATTTCGGACACGCGCCGAGCTGGGCGAACTTCGCGCTCGCGATCCCGGTGGCGATGATCGCCTACACGGGGATCGAGACCGTGTCGAACCTCGCCGAGGAGGCGCGCGATCCGCGCCGGAGCATCCCCGGGGCGATCCGGCTCGTCGCGATCGCCGTGTTCGCGATCTACTTCACACTGCCGCTGATCGCTCTGTCGGCGCTCCCGGTCCACCTCGACGCAGCCGGGCACTACGTGACGCAGCTTGGGCTTCCGCCGGACAAGGGTGGATTTGAGAACGATCCAGTGCTCGGGCTCGTCGAGAACCTGAACCTGCACGGGACGTTGCTGTCGGCGGCGAAGATCTACGTCGGCGTTCTCGCTGCGACCATTCTGTTCATCGCGACGAACGCGGGTGTGATCGGGGCGTCACGGATCACGTACTCGATGTCGAGTCACCGGCAACTCCCGGAGGTCTTCCGGCGGCTGCATCCGAAGTTCAAGACGCCGTGGCTCTCGCTCCTGGTGTTTGCCGGCGTCTTCTCGATTCTCTTCCTCCTTCCCGGCAACGTGGACTTCATCGGTCGCATGTACGCGTTCGGAGCGATGCTCTCGTTCACGGTTGCGCATGCGGCTGTGATTCAGCTGCGCCGCAAGCCGCCGCCGCAGGAGGAGCCGTACCACGTCTGGCCGAGCCTGCGGTTCCGCGGCGTCAGCTGGCCGCTCTTCGCGGTGTTCGGCGGGATCGGAACCGGCCTGGCGTGGCTTGTCGTGGTCGTTCAGGACGCCCCGACGCGGTATGCCGGGCTTGGCTGGCTAGCGGCCGGGTTTGTCTTCTATGTGATCTACCGCCGCCGGATCGGCGTGCCGCTTCGCGAGACGTCACACGCGCCGCTCCAGTTCGGGCCGGCCGTCGCGCTCGAGTACCGCTCGATCCTCGTCCCGGTGGTGTCGGGGGCGGCAGGACACGAGGCGATCGACCTGGCGGCGCGCCTTGCGACCGAGCGCCGCGCGACGATCGTTGCGCTGCGCGTGATCGTCGTGTCGCTCGACCGACCGCTCGACGTGGGCCTCTCGGACGACGAGGCGCTCGCAGACGAGCTCCTCGACGACGCCCGCGTCGTCGCGTCGTCGTACGGGGTCAGGACGATCGATCGCGTTGTCCGCGCGCGCCACGCTGGTCGTGCCATCGTCGAGGAGGCCACACGGCGCCAGACGGAGATCATCGTTCTCGGCGTCCCGCGTGGCCGTCACAAGGCCATCTTCGGAAAGACAATCGACTACGTGCTGAAGAACGCCCCGTGCCGCGTCATGGTTGCGGCGGGAAAGAAGGTCGCGGCGTGAGCGGGAGGACGACCTGAACGGCCACCGTGGGATCTCGCGGGTGCTCGCCGCGGCGACGATCTGCCTCGGGTTCGCGCTCATTGCGGTCACGATCGCGCACGGGGGTGGCGAGGTCGGGATCATGCTCGGACTCCTGTTTGTGGCTGCCGGGACGGGGCGCCTCTACCTCACGAGGAACCGCTAGTGGCGCGCAAGCTTCCCGGGCTGCGGCGCGAGCTCGGAGCGACGTCTCTCTTCTCGGTGGCCTACGGAGAGATCGCGTCCTCGATCTACTTCGCACTCGGCGTCATCGCGCTGCACGCTCTCGCATTCACGCCGCTCGTGTTGCTCGGGGCAGGGGCGCTCTTCCTGCTCGTAGCGCTCTCGTACGCCGAAGCGACCTCGGCGCTGCCAGAGACAGGTGGTGCCGCGACGTTCGTGCGGCGGAGTGTCAACGATCTCGCCGGCTTCATGACCGGCTGGGCGCTGTTCCTCGACTACCTGATCGTGATCGCGCTCTCCGCGCTCTTCATGCCGCACTACCTCGCAGCTGCGTTCCAGGTCGACGCGCTCGACCGCAACCCGTGGGATGTGGTGGTCGGCGTCGCGACGATCTTCCTCGTCGCCGGCATCAGGCTCGTTCGCCGACCTTCGCTGTATGCGCTCGGGATCCTGATCCCCGCGCTCGATGTGCTTACGCAGCTCGTCCTTGTGGGGTTCGGGTTTGCGCTGCTCTTCTCGCCCCACGCACTCACGCACGGCACGTCGCTCGGCCACGCCCCGACCTGGCATGCCCTGGCCTTCTCGATCCCGCTTGCGATGCTTGCCTACACGGGGCTCGAGACGGTCGCGAACCTCGCCGAGGAGGCGCGGCGCCCCGGTGTCGACCTGCCACGATCGCTTTTTGCCGCGATCGGGACTGTCGTCACCGCGTATGTCACGATCGCCGTCGTGGCGCTCTCGGCTTTCCCCGGGCCGAATACCGAGCTCGGGACAAGGTGGCTGCGGTCACCGCTCGTTGGTGTTGCAGAGAAGATCCACGGGCAGGTCCCCGCGGCACTCGGTGACACGATCCGTTTCTTCGTTGGCGTGAGCGGCGCGCTGATCTTGCTCGCGGCGGTCTCAACCTCGATCTCCGGCTTCGCCCGGCTGTCGTACTCGCTCGGTGAACACGGACAGCTACCACGCGCATTCGGTCGACTCCATCGACGGACGCTCGTCTCGCCTCAGGCGATCGTCAGCGTCGCGATCGTCGCCAGCGGCATCGTGATCGCGAGCTCGTTCATCCAGCACGACGTCACGTTTCTCGCGAGCGTGTTCTCGTTCGGTGTCCTCGCGGCATTCACGGCCGCGCAGATCGCGGTGATCCGCCTGCGGATCATCGAACCCGACCTGCCACGTCCCTATCGCGCGCCGTTCAACATCAAGGTCAGAGGCGCAGAGATTCCCCTGCCCGCCGTGATCGGGTCGATCCTCACCTTCAGCGTCTGGGTGCTCGCCCTCGCCACTCACCCCGGGGCACGCTATGCCGGTCCGGCGTGGCTGGCGGTCGGGCTTGTCGTCTACGTCGCGGTTCGTCGTTCACACGGCGAAGGCCTCACCGAGCGCGTCGTGTCTGTCGACGAGCAGCGGTTCGACGACGTCCCCAGGTTCAGACGGATCCTCGTGCCGATGAAGCTCGGCGTCATCGGAGAGGAGATGGCGGCAACCGCAATCAAGCTTGCCGCCGATCACCGGGCCGAGGTGGAGATGCTCCACGTGATCCGGGTGCCGCTCGATCTCCCGCTCGACGCCGACCTCCACACACACGAGGGGCGTGGCCGCGAGGCCCTCGAGGAGGTACGGATGATCGGTGAGGACTTCGGCGTCGAGGTCGCCGGCTCGTCAGTGCGAGCGCGTGCGATCGGTCGGGCGATCGTCGACCGGGCTCTCGAAGGTGGGTTCGACCTGATCGTCGTCGGCTCGTCTCCGCGGTGGCGACGCCAGTCGCGGTTCTTCTCACCGACGGTTGAGTTCGTTCTCCAGAAGGCGCCGTGCGAGGTTATCGTCGTCGCGTTCCCGCAACACGTCCTCGACGCAGAGCTCTCCGAGACCTGAACCCTTCCGCCTGCCGCGCCGACCGGTCGGCTAGGCTGCACGACGTGAAGGTTCTCGTCATCGGCTGCGGCCGGGTTGGGAGCGCCGTCGCTCTTGATCTTCACGCCGCAGGGTGGCATGTCACCGTTGTCGACGAGGATGAGGACGCGCTCGGCCGTCTCGGTGAGGACTGGGCCGGTGAGTTCAGGCTCGGTCACGGGATGGACGTTCAGCTGCTTCGTGACTCCGGCATCGAGGAAGCCGATGCGGTTGTCGTCACAACGGACGGGGACAACTCGAACATTGTCATCGGGCAGGTGGCGCAGAAGCAGTTCAACGTTCCGACCGTCGTCGTGCGTCTCCTCGACCCGGCGCGAGCGGAGTTCTTCCGCACCCGGGGACTCAACGTCGTCTGCCCGACCTCGAGCGCGATCCAGGGCGTCACCGACGCCGTGCGCGCCGCTCAGGGGGCGTCGGTCTAGATGTATCTCCTCATCGCGGGCGGCGGCAAGGTCGGCTCGAACCTCGCCCGGACGCTCATCCGCTCTGGCCATGAGGTGACGCTGATCGAGCAGCGGTCCACCAAGTTCGACCAGCTCGAGGTGGAGTTCGAGCACCAGGTTCACAAGGGCGATGCGACCGAGCTGTTCGTGCTCGAGCGCGCAGGGATCAAGCGCCCGCCGGACATCGTCGTCGCAGTGACCGGCGACGACGAGGACAACGTCGTCATCTGCCAGCTCGCCCGTGACCGGTACGGCGTCGAGACGGTGATCGCGCGTGTGAACGATCCGCGCAACCAGGGGTACTTCGACCTCCTCGGTATCTCGCCCACGGTTTCAGCGACCGCCTCGATCATGGGGCTGATCGAGCATGAGGTCCCGGAGCACGGTCTGATCCACCTGCTCGAGCTTCGGAAGGAGAACCTCGAGATCGTCGAGGTCACGGTGGGTGAGAACGCGGCATGTGCGGGCAAGATGATCCGGCAGGTCGCACTTCCCGCCGGCGCCCGCGTGATCTCGATCGTGCGTGACGGCAAGGCCGAGGTGCCGGACGACTCGATGCACCTCGAGGCCGGCGATGCGGTGCTCGCGATTCTCGAGCCCGGCAACGAGGACGAGCTCCGGCGTGTCCTCGTCCGTGAGTAGCTGCGGCCGCTCGTTAGGCTTCTACTCGTGAGGCGCGTTGAATCTCCGGTCGTCGTTGCGCTCGCCGCGGCGTGCGTGGCCGTGATCGGGATCGTGTCGGCGCTCACGCCGGAGATCGCAGCTCGGACGAAGGTTGACACGGCGATCTTGCCGCAGGGCTGGCCGTCGTTTGCCCGCACACTGACCCTCGCTCTCAGTCTCGGGCTGCTCTGGCTCGCCCGCGGGCTTGCGCGTCGCAAGAGGCGGGCCTGGCAGCTCGCAGTGATCGTCGTGGTTGCCTCCGCGCTGACACACCTCGCGAAAGGCCTCGACTTCGAGGAGGCAGCGGGTTCCTTGATCGTGCTCGGGGTGCTGCTGCGAACGCGCCGTGAGTTTGTCGCCCCGGGTGATCCAGGCTCCGTCAGGCCATTGCTCCAGATCGCCCTTGCGCTGTGCGTTGTCGGTCCGATCGCGCTGCTGCACGTCTACAACACGTCGGCGTACTCGGAACGGATCGACGACACGCTCTTGCTGCTGATCGGCGGCCTCGCGATCCGGGGGTTCTTTCTCTGGCTCCGTCCCGTCGCCGAGCGGGTGCGGCACATTCCCGCCGACAGACGCCGAGCCGAGTCGCTCGTCCAGGAACACGGCGGCGACAGCCTCGCGTACTTCTCGTTGCGGCGCGACAAGTCGACGTTCTTCTCGGTAAGCGGCAACTCGTTCCTGGCGTATCGGGTCGTCGCGGGTACCGCGATCGTCACCGGTGATCCGATCGGCGATCCAGCCGAGCTCCGCGATCTCGTCGACGAGTTCCGACGCGTTGCTCGCGCGAAGGCGTGGCGTGTCGCCATCGCCGGTGCGTCGGCTGCGCGGCTGCGCGACTACGCCGAGCTCGGGTTCAAGTCGATCTACCTCGGTGACGAGGCGTTTGTGAACCCGAAGACGTTCTCGCTCGACGGGCGGCCGATTCGCAAGGTCCGGCAGTCGGTGTCACGGCTGTCGAAAGCGGGGTACCGCGTTGAGGTGCTTGCACCCGGCGAGATCAGCGAGGAGCTTCGTGGGCAGGTCAGGAAGGTCTCCGAGGAGTGGCGCGGCAACTGGCCCGAGCGGGGGTTCACGATGGCGATGGACTCCCTCTTTGCGTATCCGGACGCGCCGCTCGTTCTCGCCTACGGCCCCGACGGTTCGGTGGCGGGTTTCATCCAGCTCGTGCCTGCGCCTGCGTGCGACGGCTACTCGCTGTCTTCGATGCGCCGACGCCGGGACTCACAGAACGGCCTGATGGAGTTCATGATCGTCGAGACGATCGCCTGGGCGCGCGAGCGTAACGTCACCGAGATCTCGCTGAACTTCTCGGTCTTCGCCGAGTACCTGCGCACCGAGGGGCTGCTCCGCACGCTGCTGCTCAAGCTTGATCGCCTCTTCCAGCTCGAGCGCCTGCACAGCTTCAACCGCAAGTTCTTTCCGGAGTGGAGGCGCCGCTACTTCTGCTTCGAGCGTTGGACGGACCTGCCGCTTGCCGGGTTCGCCTACCTGCACGCCGAGTCGCTGCTGACGCCGCCCGGCCCCTGGACGAAGTCGACCGACCTGTCGGCTCGGTAGAGCGTTACCCGACGAGGTCAGCGACGGTCGTCACGACGCGTGTCTCGGGGCCGAGCAGCGCGATGAGCCGCTCGAGCGCCCCGGGGCCCGTCTCGAGCGCCTCGATCCGCCGTGCCGCGCCGAGGTGGGCGAGCGCGATGGCGGCGAGCTCCTCGGGCGCGTCGGTGTAGACGCCGAGGCGCACGCCGTCGGCCTGCAACCGACGTAGCGCCGAGCTGACTGGCGCGCTCGGGCGCAGGTACACGGGGGCGTGATCCTCCGCGAAACGCGAGAGCAGCGAGCGCCAGTTCGGCAGCTCGTCGTCGAGCTTTGTCGGGTCGATCTGGGCGCGCCGGGCGACATCGGTGAGCCACGCCTCCCAGAGGGGGCGAGTGTCGCCGATGACGTCGTCGAGTGAGATGGCGAGCGCCGTCACAGCCGAACAGGTATCACCGCGAGGTCGTTTCCCGCGCCGACAACCCTGACCGAGGCCCCGTAGTGGGCGGCGATCAGCTCCTCCGTTGCGATCTCTGCGGGTGGCCCGGCCGCAACCAGGTGACCGCATGAGAGAAGCAGCAGGCGGTCGGCGTACTGGGCCGCGAGCGTGAGGTCGTGCATCGCGCAGAGCACGGTGAGCGCGCCGTGCTCGCGGAGCTGCGCGACGAGCTCGAACACCTGCTGCTGACGCCCGATGTCGAGCGAGGTTGTGGGCTCGTCGAGCAGCAGCACAGGGGCGTCCTGCGCGAGCGCGCGGGCGAGAACGGCTCGCTGCTGCTCCCCCCCGGAGAGCGTCTGGAGGCGCCGATCTGCGAGATCGAGCAGGTCGAGACGTTCGAGCGCGCGCCGCGTGGCGCTCAGGTCGGTGCGCCCCTCGTTGGAGAAGATGCCGATGTGAGCGGTGCGACCAAGCAGCACGTAGTCGGCGACACGCATCTCGGGCGGCAGGAGGGGGGCCTGGGGGACGAGCGCGAGCCGCCGGGCGAGCTCGCCCCGACCCAGGCGGGAGACCTCGTCACCACCGAGGCGCAGCGACCCCCGGTAGGGGATGAGGCCGGCAGCTGCGCGGAGGAGCGTGCTCTTGCCGGCCCCGTTCGGCCCGATCAGCGCGATCCACTCGCCCGCCGCGACCTCGGCGCTGACGCTGACGACGACGTCGGCGCCGCCAAGCGTGACCGAGAGCCCCTTGAGCGCGATCGCGCTCAACGGAAGCTCCCGCTCGTGCGGAGCACGACGGCGAAGAACGGCGCCCCGAAGAACGCGGTCACGACCCCGATCGGAAGCTCAGCGGGGGAGATGACGGTGCGGGCGAGCACGTCGGCGAGGACGAGGAAGCCGCCGCCGCAGAGGAGCGACATCGGGAGCACGACCCGGTAGCTCGATCCGATCGCGAGCCGGACGGCGTGTGGGACGATGATCCCGACGAACCCGATCAGGCCGCTGACGGCGACCGCCGCGGCCGTTCCGATCGTGGCGAAGACGACGACCGTCATCCGGGCGCGCCGGACGTTCATTCCGAGCGTTGTCGCCTCCTCGTCGCCGACAGCGAGCACGTCGAGGAGGCGCCGGTGCATGAGGAGGACGATGCAGCTGACCGCGATGTACGGCGTGACGAGCGCGACGTCGTGCCAGCCGGCGGTGCCAAGCCGGCCCAGGATCCAGCTGTAGACCTCCTGGAGCGACTGCGCGTGCTGCTGCTGCACGAACGTCTGGATCGCGGTCAGAAACGCGACGACCGTGACGCCGGCGAGCACCAGGGTCGCGGGGCTTCGGCTTCCACCCGCCGACGTCCCGAGAAGCCATGCCAGCACGACCGCGAGCCCGGCACCCGCGAACGCAGCGAGCGGGAGGAGGTCGAACGAGTCGACCGCGCCACCGCCGTAGGCGATCGCGAGCGTCGCACCGAGTCCCGCTCCGGCTGCGACGCCGAGCAGGTACGGATCAACGAGCGGGTTCCGGAACGCCCCCTGGTAGGAGCCCCCGGCGAGTGCGAGCATCCCGCCAACGAGCAGCCCGAGCACGACGCGCGGCGCACGGAGCTGCCAGAGGATCGCCGAGTCGGTCGCCGAGAGGTTCGAGTGAACGTGCAGGAGCGGGACGTGCGAGAGCGCCGAGCGGACGATCGCTCCGGGTCCGATGTCCGCCGGGCCGACGAACAGCCCGACGAGCATCGCGACGAGCAGGAACGCGAGGGCAGAGAGCAGGGGGAGCTTCGCGCGCAGCGCTGACGGGGCCTCGATGAGACCCCCTCGGGCGCCTGGCTCGCGCGAGAGCACGCTCACCGCTGGGCGATCCTCTGCACCTTCGCAGCTACCGCGCGCATGAAATCGACGACCCGTGGGCCCCAGCGCGAGGCGATGTCGTCGCTGATTGCGACCACGTCACCGGTCTTGACGGCCGCCACCGTTCCCCAGCCAGCACGTTCCTTGAGCTTCGCCGCCGTCTGCGCGCAGCAGATCGTGTCGGCGAGAATGACCAGACGCGGGTTGGCGCCGACGACGTACTCGGCCGAGAGTTGCGGGTAGCCCGAGTTCGACCTGTCCGCGGCGTCGGCGATGTTCTTCAGGCCGAGCATCGTGTAGATGCGCCCGATGAACGTGTTCGAGGTGACCGAGTAGAGATCGGGCTCGAGCTCGTGGTAGACGGTGATCGGCTCCCGGAGCTTCGGCGTGGCGGCGACGATCGCGGCGATCTTTGTCTTCATCCCGCTGACGACCCTCGCGGCCGCTGCACGGTGGCCTGTGCGGGCCCCGATCTCGACGATCTGTGCGTATGCCTCCTGCAGCGTCTGGGCCGTCGGCTCCACGAGCACCGGGATGTTCAGCTTGCCGAGTGCTGCAACGACGTGGTTTGCGTCGAACGAGACGATGACGAGATCGGGCCTGTATGCAGCGATCGCCTCGGCGTTCGGCGTGTACCCCGAGAGCTTGCTGTGTGGTGCGTTCGCCGGGTAGTTGGACTGGTTGTCGACGGCGACGACGTGCTTGCCGGCGCCGACCGCGAAGAGATCCTCGGTCGCTGTCGGTGAGAGCGAGATGATCCGCGCCGGCGGCTTGACCGGTGCTGCGAGGGCGGGTGTGACCCCGAGGCCGAGTGCCATGACGGCGATCCCGGCGATTCTGCGTGTGACCATGTCATACCTCCGCTGGAAGAGCGGAGGGAGGTGGCCCGGCGGTCGTGACCGCGCGAAACCGCCCTTCCTCCGAGGGCTGTGTTCGTCGGCATGGCCCAGGCGACCTGGCTCGTCCTCTCGCGTGAGAGGCATCGCAGTTGCGGGACAGCGCCGGGTTCTCACCGGCTTCGCTGAGGCAATACCGGCCGGGGATATGTGCCCGGCGCGGCGGAGGATACAGCAGCATCGGCCGAACGTCGGGGCGGGTCTGCGCCGCGGCTGATCGGTACGTGGAGGGCCGGGCGCTAGCCTGGGGATGTGTCGCTTGCGCAGCCCGAGACCTACCTTGCCGACCTGAACGAGGCCCAGCGCGAGGCTGTCGTGACGACGGACGGGCCGCTGCTTGTGATCGCTGGTGCCGGCTCCGGCAAGACCCGCGTTCTCACCTATCGCGTCGCCCATCTGCTGGCTGCGGCGGGCGCGCAGCCGAACGAGATCCTCGCGATCACCTTCACCAACAAGGCCGCCGCCGAGATGCGCGAGCGGATCGAGGAGGCCGTCGGCCCCCGGGCACGAGCGATCTGGATCCTCACCTTCCACGCGGCGTGCGGCCGCATCCTGCGGCGTGAGGCCGAGCGTCTGGGCTACCGCTCGAGCTTCACGATCTACGACCAGGCCGACCAGGTGCGGCTCGTCAAGCAGTGTCTCGAGGAGCTCGACCGCGATCCGAAGCGGTTCGTGCCGCGCGCCATCCACACGCAGATCTCGAACGCGAAGAACCAGCTGATCGGCCCGGATGAGTACGCCCAGCGCGTCGCGAGCTTCTACGACCAGACCGTCGCGGACGTCTACGGGCTGTACCAGCGCAAGCTCTTCAACCTGAACGCGATGGACTTCGACGACCTGTTGATGCTGGCCGTCGACGTGCTGCAGCGGTTCCCCGAGGTGCACGAGCGCTGGGCGAAGTCGTTCCGGTGGGTGCTCGTCGACGAGTACCAGGACACGAACCACGCGCAGTACATCCTGCTGAAGCTGCTCGCGGGTGGCCACCAGAACCTGATGGTCGTCGGCGACCCCGACCAGAGCGTCTACTCGTTTCGTGGGGCGGACATCCGCAACATCCTCGAGTTCGAGAAGGACTTTCCGGCGACGAAGGTGATTCCGCTCGAGCAGAACTACCGCTCGACGAACTGGATCCTGAACGCCGCGAACACCGTGATCGCGAATAACCGGGAGCGCAAGGAGAAGGAGCTCTGGTCGGCGCTCGGCGACGGCGACCCGGTCAGGGTGATCGAGACCGAGGACGAGCATGCCGAGGCACGCTTCGTCGCCGCCGAGATCGCAGGGCTCCTCGAGTACGGGTACTCGCTCGGTGAGGTGGCTGTCGTCTACCGGACGAACGCGCAGAGCCGTGTTCTCGAGGACGTGCTCGTGCGGCAGGGCATCGGCTACCTGGTGATCGGCGGCCCGCGCTTCTACGAGCGGGCGGAGATCAAGGACGCGATCGCCTACCTGCAGGTGATCGACAATCCGTTCGATGCCGTCTCGCTGACGCGGATTGCAAACCGGCCGCGGCGTGGCGTGGGGGACACCTCGCTGCAGAAGCTTGGCGCGTTCGCGGCGGCGACCGGGATCACGCTCTGGGACGCCCTCGGCCGCGCCGACGAGGCGGGCCTAGCGACCGCGTCGCTGAAGGCCGTGCAAGGGCTCCGCTCGCTGCTCCAGTCGCTGATGGCGCAGGCCCAGGAGCTCTCGATCGCGGAGCTGCTGCGCCGGGTGATCGAGCGGACGGAGTACGAGGAGTACCTCACCGCGGGGCTGCCGAAGTGGGAGGCAGAGGGGAAGATCGAGAACCTCGAGGAGCTCGTCGGTGTCGCTCAGGAGTACGAGGCGGACGCCGATGAGCCGTCGCTCTCGCACTTCCTCCAGGAGATCTCGCTCCACTCCGACCAGGACGCACTCAGGGATGCCGACGGTGCCGGCCAGGTGACCCTGATGACGCTCCACAACGCGAAGGGGCTGGAGTTCCGGGCGGTGTTCGTGCTCGGGCTTGAGGAGGGGATCTTCCCGCATTCGCGCTCGCTCGAGGAGAACACGCTCGAGGAGGAGCGGAGGCTCTGTTACGTCGGGATGACCCGGGCGCGCGAGCGCCTCGTGATGACCCACGCGATGCGACGGTCGCTCTACGGACGCACGGACTCGAACCAGCCGTCGCGTTTCCTCGACGAGCTGCCCGCCGAGGGTGTCGAGCGTGAGCGGCTTGCCCCCGCGACCTGGCGCGGCGTGGGTACCCCGGTCGCGCGCCGCGAGACGGCTCCGCGGACGGATGTGCCTGACCTCTCGACCGGCGACTCGGTGCGCCACTCGACGCTCGGCGCCGGGATCGTGACGCGAATCGAGGCCGACGGGGTGGTCACGGTACGGTTCGAGGACGGGGCCGAACGGCGGTTGATGCTCGAGTATGCGCCGCTCGAAAGGATTTTGTAGCTCGCCGGAGAATCGTGTTGGTTTCGGCTCTAAGTTGCTTTTTGCCTGCGCGTTGCTGTAGCGTCGCCCCCTCATGCGGGGAGGGCTTCGCCTACTCGCCGTGATCTGCGCCCTCACGGGCACGTTCACGGCCTCAGCTGCTGCGCATGTCGCGGGTACGTCGCCCGCGTCGCAGTTCGACTTCACGACCCTGAAGGGGCTGAACTTCGTCTGGCCGGCGCAGGGGACGATCACCACCAACTTCGCGCTCCACTACCACGACGGAATCGACATCGGCATGCTCCGGTCGAGCACGATCAAGGCGTCTGCCTGGGGCATCGTCGAGGCGACCGGCTACCCGATCGGGTACGAGGGCTACGGCAACGTCGTGATCGTCCGCGTGTCCCCGACCCTGATCACGATCTACGCCCACCTCGCGTCGTACTCGGTCAGGCCGGGCGATCGCGTTCTCGCCGGGCAGCCTCTTGGCGTGGCGGGCTGTACGGGGATCTGCAGCGGGACCCACCTCCACTTCGAGGTGCGTCTCAACAGCACGCCGATCGACCCGATGCAGTTCCTCGGCTAGCCCGGGCGCGCGGCGGCGACCAGGCGGGCCTCGTAGGACGGGCTTTGAGCAGATCTTGACCTTCGCGTGAACACTCGCGAACATCTGCGACCTAATCTGCGCCTCGCACCAGAGCCGCGGACATCCCATCCGCACAGCATCTCCTCAGGTGCACAGAAGGGCCGACACTGCAGGGTGTCGGCCCTTCGGCTTTCCGGGGGGCCGGATCCGGCGTCACCTCGCGCGCTGTCGGCTAGACTTCCCCTGCTGGATCGCGGGAGCCGAAGAGCGACCCTCTTCTCACCCCGGACAGCGCAGGACTGCAAGGCAAGGGCGGTTAGCTCAGTTGGGAGAGCACTAGCTCGACAAGCTAGGGGTCACTGGTTCGAGCCCAGTACCGCCCATGGTTCGTTGCGAGTCGCGAGATCCACCGCGCGTCTCAGCGCGATGTCGGCCTCGCCGGTCGCTACGCGGCGCTAGGTTGCAGCAGTGCGTTCTCCTGTCCATCACCACGACCATGGTCACGACCACGACCACGACCACCACGGTCATGGTCATTCGCACGGTCTCGTCGATCCGTCGATCGTGCGCTCGCGCGATGGCGTACGAACCGTTTCGATCAGCCTGGTCGTCCTCACAGTTGCCGCGGCCGCACAGACGCTCGTCTTCGTCGTGTCGGGGAGCGTCGCTCTACTCGCTGACCTGATCCACAACTACGGCGATGGTCTCACGGCGCTCCCGCTTGGCGTCGCGTTCTTCCTGCGCTCGGCGCGCGGCGAGCGGTGGGCGGGCCTCGGCGTGGTGCTGGCGATCTTCGTCAGCGCGATGGTTGCGCTCTACGCGACGATCGAGCGACTCATTCACCCGCATCATCTGACACACCTGTGGATCCTGGCCGGCGCCGGCCTGATCGGATTCGTGGGCAACGAGATCGCCGCGCAGGTTCGTCTCCGCGGTGGCAAGCGCCTCAACAGCCCAGCGTTGATTGCCGACGGCAACCACGCTCGTGTCGACGGCTTCGTCTCGCTCGGTGTTGTCGCGAGCGCGGTCGTCGTTGCGCTCGGACTCCGCATCGCCGATCCGATCATCGGTCTGCTGATCACGCTCGTGATCCTGAAGATCACCTGGGACTCGTGGCAGACGATCTACGGACGAGCCGAGGAGCGCTAGGTCCCGCTCGACCCGGGGCGCTCTCGTGGCGTCCGGAAGCCCTCTCAGCTTCTACTCACTGGTCGGGCTATCGTGACGCTCGTGTCCTACGCCGTCGATTTCACGAACGTGTCGACCGTCGGTCTTGAGTCCTCGCCTGTCCTCGACGCGCTCGCCGGGCTCCGGGCAAACGAGGCGCGCTACTTCAAGAACAAGTACGACCACGTCTTCACCGTTGAGCCTGCGAGCGAAGCGGGCGAGACGATCGCGTGGGTGCATCGGATCCTCGCCGAGGAGCGCGACATCGTGATCGCATCCCGTCCGCTCGAGGTGACCGCCTTCCAGGTCGAGAACATCAAGATGGCCTACGTCTTCTACGAGAGCGGCCTTTCGATCAACGCGATGTACGCCCTCGACGATGCCGGGAAGCGGGCGGTCGGGTTCAAGCTGTCGGACGGGATGGAGGTTCCCGAGGAGCTTGCGTCGCGCTTCAAGTTCGCTCGGCAGAAGTCCACGCTCGCAGGAACCATCCGCGGCTCGTACTTCGTGATCAAGAACGTGTACTGACCGCCCACGGCGCGCCGTGGGCGGTGCCGTCCGACGCGCCGACGATCGTGTAGCCGGTGAGTGCCGAGCGCCTACTCGACGTGCGCACGCGAACCGTCCTGCGCGTGCTTGCGACCGCGATCGTCGTCGCGGTCGTGCTCGAGCTCGTGTGGGTTGCGCGTCATGTCTTCTCGTGGATCCTCATCGCGCTCTTTCTAGCGGTGGCACTCGACCCGTTTGTCAGCTGGGTTGAGCGACGCGCGCGGATGAAGCGCGGCGCGGCGATCGGGTGCGTCTACCTCTTCCTCACGCTTGCGATCGCGGGAATCGGTTCGACGTTCGCACCCAAGCTTGTCAGCGAGGTGAACGGGTTCGTGAACGCCACGCCGGGCTACATCCATGACCTCACGCAGGGCAGGGGCCGCCTCGGCTTCCTCGAGACGAAGTACCAGATCGTCGAGAAGGTGCAGAAGCAGGTCAAGGACGGCGGTGCGAAGCGCCTCCTGGGCCTCTCAGGCGCCGCTGTTGCCGTCACCAAGAGCGTGATCACGATGATCGTCGCGACCGTGACGATCGTCTTCCTGACGTTCTTCATGCTGCTCGAGGGCCGCGGCTGGGTCGAACGGTTCTACCGGCTGCTCTCCGAGGAGTCGCAGCCTCGATGGCGTGGCATCGGGCGTGACATCTCGCGCACCGTCGGCGGCTATGTGACGGGCAACCTGCTGATCAGTCTCGTCGCCGGCGTCTCAGCGACCGTCGTGTTGCTCATCATGGACGTCCCGTACGCGGTCGCGCTCGGGCTGCTTGTCGCCGTCCTCGACCTGATCCCGCTCGCCGGAGCCACGCTCGCAGGGATCGTCGTCGTCGGCGTCGCGTTTCTCCACTCGGTACCTGCCGGGGTGGTCCTGCTTCTCTTTGTCGTCGTCTACCAGCAGGTCGAGAACCACTTCCTCCAGCCGGTCATCTACGGACGGACGGTGCAGCTCTCGCCGCTTGTGGTGTTGATGGCCGTGCTCGTCGGAGCGGAACTTGCGGGGATCCTTGGCGCGCTTGCCGCGATCCCGGTCGCCGGAACGATCCAGGTGCTCGTCCGCGACCTGCTCGCCCAGCGGGCGGTGCGGCAGGGGCAGCGGCTTCAGCCCGCCTCAGCCGACAGCTAGATAGGCAGGCGGTTGATCATCGCCGGCGCCGCGGTCTCGAAGTAGCGCCACAGCACGGCGTCGAGCCCCTCGGGAAGCGCCTGCTCGTCGAGGGCTGCTCGCATGTGTACGAGCCAGCGGCCGGTCGCGCTCTGATCGACGGGAAACGGCGCATGCCGCATTCGTAGCTGTGGGTGGCCGCGGGTCTCCGAGTACGTGCGCGGGCCACCCCAGTACTGCTCGAGAAAGAGCTGGAGCCGCTCGGCAGCGGGTGCAAGATCCTCGCCGGGATACATCGGCCGCAGAAGCTCATCACCCGCGACCCGCGCGTAGAAGGCCGCGACGAGGCGGACGAAGAACGCGTTGCCGCCGACAGCCTCGTACACGGTCACTGTCTCATCGCCGCTCGTGCTCACGAGCCCCATTCTGCTTACGCCGTCCGGTGAGCCGCAGCTCGGCGTGCACTGTCGGTAGTTCTGCGAAGGGAGATCGGGGGTCGCGCCGATGTCAGAGCGGCACTCGCGATCGATGATCCAGACACGTAGACAGGTGCGCTCCGGCGTTGCCGGAGGCGACCGGCCGAAAAGGAGGCATGCACCATGGACGCTCTCAAGAATCTCCCCCGTGAGGTGCAGTTCGTCCTCGGAGGAGGGCTGCTCTACCTGATCGTCTCGTTCCTCAACTGGCAGCAGGCGTCGGCGTTCGGGATCAGTGTCGGGCGGACGGAGTGGGTCGGCGTCGGCGTCGTCGCCGGTCTCCTCATCGTCGCTCTGCTCCTCTGGGAGGCAGCACGGTTCTTTGCGATCGAGATCCCGCTCGGAACGCTCAGCGCGGGGTTCGTGTCGCTTGCGCTTGCACTGCTGCTCGTGCTGTTCACCGTGCTCACGTTCCTCACACACAACGAGGCTCGGCACTGGCCCTCGTGGGTTGGGCTGCTGCTCTCGTTCACGATCGCCGGTGCGGCGGTTGTCCGCGCGAAGGCTGAAGGCGTGCACATGCCCGAGATGACGACCGGCTCACATCCGGTCGGCGGGCGCCACGTCTGAGTGACGTCGTTCGTGCCGGGGCCGGAGCGATCCTCTGGCCCCGGCCGTACGCATCGCGCGCGGAGGTCTAGGCGCCGTGCTCGATCAACGTCCGCGCACGCCCGCGGGCCATCGCCGCGTAGAAGCGGGCACGGCCCAGGCGGCCCGTGAGCAGGAACGACATCGCCACCGCAAACCCTTCGAACACGCGCCATGCCTGATACGAGAACGGGTAGTGGTAACGGCGCAGAAGCTCGCCATGGCCGATCCCATAGCTGTACGCAGATGCCATCCTGCGGCTGTCTCGAAACCGAGGCGTCGGGCCGGGGTGGAAGACCGTCAGGCGCGGCTCAAACACGACGTTGAAGCCGTGCCCTAGTGCCCGCAGCAGGAAGTCCGTGTCGTCACCGGAGCCCCACGGCGTTCCCGAGCCCACCCCGAGCGTCTCGTCGAACTCCTTCACCTGCTCCACTACGTGCCGTCGGTAGAACGTGGCCGGCCCGATCGAACGGCGGAAGACGTTGCGACGGGTGACACGGCCGGCTGTGCGCGCCCAGAGGAGCCCCGATGGTGACCCGGCCTCGCTCAGCGTGACGCACGTCATGCCATCGCGATCGAGGATCGCCTTGAACGTCGCCGCCAGATCGCGGAGAAAGTGCTCGGAGTACCAGCAGTCGTCATCGGGGAAGCTGACGACCTCGGCATGTGAGTGCTCGAGTCCGACGTTCCGTCCGCGTGAGACGCCGCGCGTGTCGGAGCGGATATGGAGGATGCTGATCGACTCCCGATACGGGGCAACGATCTCGGCGATCCGATCGTCGGTGTTCTGATCGACCAGGATCAGCTGAAAGCGCTTGAACGACTGGCGCGCAAGCGACTCGAGAAGCCGACCGAGCTGTTCTGTTCGACCCAGCGTCGAGACGACGAGATCGATGGACGGAATACCACCCTCTGGCCGCTTCAGCATCGATGTTTTGCCCCCCTGCATACCGCTACTCTTGCGCAATCGCCCAGGTCGGCGACTCTTATGGCGAACAGGATACGAAATCCAGCACGAATCTGCCTGATCTCGACCGAGCTCTTCGGTCGCGGCAGCTACGCCGGGTTTGGTCGAGCGACACGGACGATCGGCCTCGAGCTCGTGCGTCGAGGGTACGACGTCAGCGCAGTCGTTGCGGTGCGCCGCGGGATGACGCCCGAGAGCTACGACCTCGACGGGATCAAGGTGCACGAGTTTCTGCCACAGGAACCCTCGGTCGTGCTCGAGCTCTGCCGGACGATCGACGCCGACATCTACCACTCCCAGGATCCGTCGTACGGCACGTACCTGGCGCGGAAGGCGATGCCGGACAGGGTGCACATCGTCACGTTCCGCGATCCGATGACCTGGCGCGACTGGCTGATCGAGGCGAAGGCCTCCGACACGCGCTCTCTGCGCTGGCTTCTCTGGCCCGCATACGTCGAGAATCCGTTCGTCCGGCGGGCAATCCGCCGCTCGACAGGGCTCTACGGGGCCTCCGAGCTCGCAACCGGAAAGGCCCGGGCCAAGTACCGGATCGGGGCGGAGTTCCTGCCGACGCCGGTCCACGTGCCCGACCATGTCGTCAAGGCCGAGCAGCCGACCGTCTGCTGGGTCGGTCGCTTCGACCGCCGCAAGCGTCCCGAGGAGTTCTTCGAGCTTGCGCGCGCGTTCCCGGACGTGCGATTCATCGCGGTCGGCTCGACCGTCGACATCGAGCGCGACCGGATGCTTCGCGAGCTTGCAGCGCCGATTCCGAACCTCGAGCTGACCGGAACGATCGACCAGTTCGAGTCGGGGAAGCTCGCTGAGATCTATGCGCAGAGCTGGGTGCTCATCAGCACGTCGCTGCGCGAGGGACTGCCGAACGTCTTCCTCGAGGCCGCAGCGAACCGGTGCGCGATCCTGAGCACGGTCGATCCCGACGGGTTTGCGACGAGGTTCGGGTACCTCGCACGCCATGACGGTCTCGAGGCGGGTCTGCGGAAGCTCCTCACCGACGATGCCTGGCGTGCGGCCGGCGAGCGGGGCTATCAGTGGGTGAGCGAGGTCTTCGGGATGGAGCCCGCGCTCGAACGCCACATCGCGGTCTACGAAGAACTGCTCGCATCGAAGCGATGAGCTCGGTCTCCGCCTGCCTGGTTGTTCACAACGAGGAGGCGCTGATCGAGCGCTGCCTTCGCTCACTCGACGGTGTCGTCGACGAGATCGTGCTCATCCACGACGGCCCGTGCGCTGATCTCACTCTCGAGATCGCCGAGAAGCACGGGGCGCGGATCGTGGTCACCGAGAGGGCAGGCGGCTCGGAGCCGCACGTCCCGCTCGCCTTCTCGCTCGCCACGAGCGAGTGGCTGCTGCGCATCGACGCCGACGAGTACCTCTCCGACGAGCTTCGTGACGCGCTCCCTGGTCTGCTCGCCCGTGACGACGTGAACGGGTTCAGCTTCATCTGGCCCGTCTGGCATCCAGGTAAGCAGCGGTACGCGACCAGCAACGGCCCGTACAAGCTCGCCCTCACCCGCCGCTCAGCGACTCGACGCCTGGGGCTGCCTCACTCGCACACCGAGGTTCGCGGTGCACGCGTCCAGACTGATCTGCTCTTCGAGCATCGGCCGGTCCGCGACAGCTACAGCCTGCGCATCCTTCTTTCGAAGTGGCGTCGTTACGCGCCGCTTCACGCCCGCGTCTACCTGATGCGTTTTCAGGACATCCCGCAGTTTGGCTATGCGCCTGACGCCGACTGGCCGGCTCGGCGTGTGTGGGGCAGCCGTCTCTCACCGCTCCTCTTCGTGCCCTACGGGGTGCTCGAGTTTCTCTCCGAGGCGTGGGAGTTTCGCCGGATGCGACCACGCCGACGCGTCTGGCGGACGGCCGCGATCGGCGGCCTCTACATCACCGTCGTGATGCTCTACGTCGCTCGGTTCCGCTACCTGGAGCGCAGCGCCGGCGAGATCCCGTCCGGGATGAAGCCCGCGCGCTACGCCGCCAGCTAGCCGATGCCGTCGATCACCGCCTGTCTGGTCGTGCACAACGAGGAGTCGCTGATGGAGCGCTGCCTCGAGTCGCTCGAGGGCGTCGTCGATGAGATCGTGCTCGTCCACGACGGGCCGTGCACCGACCGCACGATCGAGATCGCAGAGGCCTACGGCGCGCGTGCTGTCGTCGCCGACTTCATCGGCGAGGCCGACCCGCACCGACCCCAGTGCTACGCGCTTGCGACGTGCGACTGGATCATCCGGATCGACGCCGACGAGTTCCTCTCCGAGGGGCTGCGCGCAGGCATCCGTGAGCTCGTCGCCACAGAGGGCGTCGATGCCTGGGAGGTGATCTGGCCGGTCTGGAGCGAGAGCAAGGGTAGGTACATCACCGAGAACGGCCCACGCAAGCGGGTCCTCACCCGCCGCGCGCTGAGCATGCGATCCGGGTTGATCGGCGACGCGACTCACGTGCGCGGGACGGTCGCCCAGACAGACCTCGTGCTCGAGCATCGCCCGCGGTACGACTTTCGCCTGCGGGTTGTGCTTCCCAAGTGGCGCCGCTGGGCGCGCGTCCACGCGCGGCAGTACCTGATGGAGTGGAGCGAGATCCCGCAGTTCGGCTACCCGGCTGACACGCAGTGGCCGGCTCGCCGCGTGTGGGGCAACCGCCTCTCGCCGCTTCTGATCATCCCGTACGGCGTGCTCGAGTTCGTCGCTCACCTGCGGAAGCTGCAGGAGATGCGGCCGCGGTGGCAGGTGCTTCGGATCTCGGCGATGTGGGGCGTCTACGCGATGCTCGTCCAGCTCTACGTCGTGAAGTACCGGTACCTCAAGTGAGCCGGGGCAAGAAGGTTGTCCGCTGGGTCCACGACAACGCGCATGCGCGATGGGATGTCGTTCCGGCGCTTCTCTACCCGCTGCGCGCGAGCCAGGGGCGCGCGACGCCCATCACCTACCGGATGCTCGGCCGGGTCGGCCGCCTCGGCAACCAGCTCTTCCAGATCGCCGGGGCGCTCGCAATCGCAGCAGAGAGGGGAGCCCCTGTGCTGCTGCCGGACTGGAAGTACCGGCCGTACTTCTCCGTTCCCGACGAGGTCTTCGCTCGCCACGAGCGGGAGCTCCTCGGCGCCCGAGATGCGTTCCGCTTTGCCGACTGCATCGAGTCGAGGCACGAGAGGATCTTTCTACAGCACCACAGCCTTGCCGAATCGGTGAGACCCGAGGTGCTGCGCTGGTTTCACCCGTCGGCGCTGGCGATCGAGGCGATCGACGGACTGTTGCCCGCCGGGCCCCTTACAGCGCTCCACGTCCGGACGTGGTTTCGACCCGCAGAGGTCGCAGCGGCCACGGTCGATGGCACGACGTGGGACGACCTCACCCTGAACCCGAAGTACGTGAACCTCACCCCCGAGTACTACATCGAGGCTGCGCGTTCGGTCGCCGTACCCGGCACCACGTTCGTGATCTTCTCCGACGCTCCCGCCTGGTGCCGCACCGAGATCGCACCCTCACTTGCGAGTCACGGCGACGTCCTGGTCGTCGAGGGGAACCCTGACTGGCTCGACCTCTTCCTGATGGCGCGCTGCGACCGACACGTGATCTCGAACTCGACCTACGCGTGGTGGGGCGCGTTTCTCTCCGACGACCCGGAGCCTGTCCGGCCGAGCCGTGTTCTCACCGATCCGACCAACCACAGGCACGACCGGCTGTTCCCGCCGTCCTGGCGCGTCGTCGACATCTAGACGGACCAGGACGGGAAGGGCTTCCCGGTCAGCTCGCGCAGCCGCGCGGCTTCGGGCGCGAGGATTGCTGCGAGGCGTTCGCGCAGCTCGTCGCTCAGCTCCGGGCGCTCGACCGGTGGACGTTCGAGCATCGGGACACCCTTCGGGATGAGCGATGCGACCGCGTAGAGCCGGTGCATCGCCTTCTTGCCTATCGTGCATTCGATCCGCTTGGCGATGCGCATTCCGGTCGGTGAGAGCCAGCGCCCTTGACTCGCCACCTGGATCTGGCGGGTGAACCGCGGGTCGGTGAACGTGTCGTCGACACCGAGGAACCGGAAGGCCTCCTGCAGCGTGGCGAGACGGTCGTGTTGGAGGTCGTGCTGGTCGAGAACCAGGAAGCGCTCCGGCGGGAAGAGCGCCAGGTACCGCTCGAGCTGGGTTGCGTAGCGGCTGATCGCCACGTGCACGTTGTCGTCGAGGTAGGTGAATGCCTCGTCGAGCGAGCGCTGCTCGCCGCCGTGGCGCTGGTGGTAGAGCCAGCCTGCGACGGCCCGGTCGATCGGATCACGGACGAGGTAGATGAAGCGCGCGTCCGGCGCGAAGTCCGTGATCCGCTCCGGGACGAACGGGTGGAACGGCCAGTACGTGTACGAAACCGACTTCTCACCTCGCACCGGTGCGTCGCGAAACTGCGTCTGGTACCAGTCGAGGCCCTTGCGCCAGTGCTTGTCGAGTGAGAAGAACGGCAGCTCCCCCTGCCCCGTCAGGGTCATGGCGATCTCGGGGTGGAGGTCAAGGTAGCTCTGGAGGCTCGACGTCCCGCACTTCTGGGCGCCGATGATGAAGAGGTTTGGCCGCGGCATCCGGATGACCTCAGATCGACCAGGTGGCGAAGCGCTCGCCGGTCAGGGCACGGAGACGCTCGGCCTCGGGTGCGAGGATCTCGCTCAGACGCTCGTGCAGTTCCGCGTCGATGATAGGCCGCTCGACCGACGGGCGCTCGAGTCCGGGGAGGCCCTTCGGGATGAACGATGCCAGCCCGTAGAGGCGATGGAGCGCGTTGCGCCCGATCGTGTGCTCGAGCGTCTTGGCGATCTTCAGCCCCCGGGGGGAGAGCCAGCGTCCCTCGTCGCTCACCCTGTCCTGTGCCTCGAACGCCGCGCTCGTGAACGTCTCGTCCACCTCGACGTGGCGAAACACGCGCCGGAGCGTCTCGGCCCGGTTGGCAAAGAGATCGGCCTGGTCGATCACGAGGAACTGCTCCTGGTTGAAATGCGGAAGGAACCGCTCGAGCTGCGACGCGTACCGGCTGCGCCAGACGTGCAGGTTGTCGTCCAGCCGCGAGAAGGTCTCGTCGAACGAGCGCAGCTCCTCGCCGTGACGCGTGTGGAAGCGCCACCCTGAGACGAGTCGCGCGATCGGATCACGGACGAGATAGACGAACTTCGCGTCAGGCACGACGCGCTTCATCCGCTCGGGAACACACGGGTGGAACGGCCATTCGGTGTACGAGTTCGAACGCTCGCCGCGGACGGGTGCGTCGCGGAACCGCTGCGCGTACCACTCGAGTCCGCGGTGCCAGCGCACCTCGCGTGAGAAGAAGTTGAGCTCGTCGTCCTCGAGGCTCACCATCGCAATCTCCGGGTGGAGATCGAGATAGGTGCGGAGACTCGACGTGCCCGACTTCTGCGCGCCGATCACTATGAGGTTCGGGAGAGGCATCCGCGCGCCAATCATAGGCTCCAAGGTTGCGACCGGCCCAGGTCTACACGCGTGGAGCGTTCGCTCAGATCGACCAGGTCGGGAAGGCCTGGCCGGTCAACGACCGCAGCTCGGCAACCTCGTCGGCGAGGAGATCAGCCAGACGCTTGCGGAGCTCGGAACTCATTGGAGGCGGCTCGACCGGCGCTCGCTGCAAGACGGGCGCAACGGCCGGGATCCGTGAGGCGAGCGCTGCGACGCGCTTTGTCCGTTGCTTGCCAATGACCTGTTCGACCTGCCGGACGATCCGGAGCCCCGCGGGTGAGAGCCAGCGGCCCTCTGTTCCTGCCTGAGACTCGGCGGCGAACTCGGGACTCGTGAAGGCATCGTCGACGCCGATGTGCCTGAACGCGCACTTGAGCGTCTCGGCCCGGTTGTGCCGAAGCTCCCCCTGGTCGATGATGAGGAACCGCTCCTGTGGGAAGTGCGCGAAGAACCTCTGAAGCTGGGTCGTGTAGCGGCTCATCGCCACGTACTCGTTTGTGACGAGATCGGTGAAGGCCTCCTCGAATGGCCGATGCTCGCTGCCGTGGCGCGTTCGGTGCACCCAGGCCGACCGGAGACGGTCGATCGGATCGCGCACGAGATACATGAACGTTGCGTCCGGTGCGTGGCGCTTGATCCGCTCGGGCACGAACGGGGCGAAGGGCCAGGCGGCGTACGAGGGAGACTTCTCTCCACGGACGGGCGCCTCGGCGAACTGCTCGCTGTACCACTCGATCCCTCGGCGCCAGAGCTTGTCGTCGGAGAAGAAGTTCATCTCGTGATTCACCATCGCGACGTCCGGATGGAGGCCGAGGTAGTCCCTCAGGATCGACGTGCCGCACTTCTGAGCGCCGATGATGATCAGATTGGGGAGCGGCATCGGTTGCCTCCTAGATCGACCACGACGCAAACGACTGGCCCGTGAGCTTCCGGAGCCGCTCGACGTCCGGAGCGAGCAGCTCGGTCAGACGCTCACGCAGCTCATCGCTAGCGACAGGACGGGGAACCGCGGGCCGGTCGAGCACGTTCATGCGTTTCGGGACGAGCGATCCGATCCGCGCTGTCGTCTTCGGGCCGATCGTGTGGTTGAGCGTCTTGACGATGCGCAGGCCGTTCGGGGAGAGCCAGCGGCCCTGGTCGGCGACCTGCATCTGCTCGTCGAAGCTCGGGCTTGTGAACGTCGGATCGACGCCGACGAAGCCGTAGATCCGGCTGAGTGTCGTATCGCGGTCGGTACGAAGGTCGTGCGAGTCGACGACGAGGATCTGCTCCTGCGGGAAGTGGGCGAGGTACCGGTCGAGCTGCATGGCGTAGCGGCTCCGTGCGACGTGCAGGTTGTCTTCGAACTCGGCGAACGTCGTCTCGAACGGCCGCCACTCGTCATCGTGACGGGTCGCGAAGTGCCAGCCGGCAACGGCACGGTCGATCGGGTCGCGGACGAGGTAGATGAGCCGCACGTCGGGAATGACGTCGTGCATTCGCTCGGGCACGTACGGCCAGAACGGCCACGCCGCGTACCAGTTGGTCTTCTCGCCGCGTACAGGCGCGTCGGCGAACTGTTGCCCGTACCAGTCGACACCGCGACGCCAGACCGACTCCCAGGAGAAGAAGTTCAGCTCGTGCTTCTTCTGCTTCGCCATCGCGATCTCGGGGTGCAGGTCGAGGTAGTGCTCGAGGCTCGATGTCCCGCACTTCTGCGCACCGATGACGACGAGGTTTGGGAGCGGCATCGCAAGCGAACGCTACAGAACGACCGCTCGAGGTTCGACCGGTCCGGCTCTCCGTCCGCTGTCGTTCTGAGAGGCGGCTGCGCCTAGACTGGCACGGTGACCTGGTTCGCCCGCCTTGCCTTCACACTGGCCACGAACGCCCTTGGCCTCTGGGTCGCGCACGGGCTCTTCACGGGAGTCCGGATCCACGGCCTCGAGGCGTACGTGATCGGAGCCGCTGCGCTCGGGTGGTCGAACGCGTTTCTGCGGCCGCTGCTGACGATCCTCACGCTGCCGCTCGTGATCGCATCACTCGGGCTGTTCTTCCTCGTGATCAGCGTCGCGATGGTGACGTTCGCCGCCTGGGTGACGCCCGACTTCTCCGTCCACGGAACCTGGACGTACGTCGGCACGGTGCTCGTCGTCTGGCTCGTGAACTGGTCGAGCAACTCGTTTCTCGTGCGCTCCTCGCGTCACGTGCCGATCGGCCCGGGCCGCACGCGCGGTTAATCCGCACGCGGCTCCGTCGATTCCACGGTTTCGGCCAGTCGAAGGACAGGTGAGGATCGGTCGTGCCAAGTCACGTACCGAAATGGAGGACTGCATGACGTTGCGCTCGCCCGCCCGTACCGTGCTCGTCGCCATGTGTCTCGCGCTCGTCGCTGGAGCTCTTGCAGCGACCGCGTCCGCTACGACCCCCGCCAAGCCGAAGGTGGACGGCAACGCCGCCGCTGGCAAGGCCGTCTACAGGGCGAACTGTTCTATCTGCCACGTCCTCAAGGCAGCGGGTTCCGGCGGGACGATCGGTCCGAACCTCGACCAGGTCGTCCTGACCCAGGCGAAGATCATCGACATCGTCACGAACGGTGGGCCCGCCATGGGAAAGGCCGCGGCGAAGTGGTCGATGCAGATGATGGGCTACAAGAAGGTGCTCACGACCGCACAGATCCAGAACGTTGCCGCCTTCGAGGCTACGGCCGCGAAGAAGAGCTGATCGCTCATCCGGCCGGGCGGCTCCCGCTCCAGGTGTTACACGTGGCAGCCGTCCGGCAGGAGAGCAGCCCGATCGACCACGAGCCGTCGAGGCGAAGCACGATTCCGATCGTCGCCGCGAGCGTCTCGGTCTGGCACGGGCCGGTGCTACCGAGGTTCGTGATGCGGGTAAAGGTGCCCGTGTAGTGGCCGGCGATCGTCACGGTCACATTCCAGACCTGCTGCCCGTTTGTGTAGGCGCACCAACCCTGCGCTGCGGGCTGATCAGTGACGACTCCGACGAAGTGGTGCGCGGAGACCTCGGTTGAGGCGATCGCGGAGGGTTCGTGTTCGACGCCCGTCCATGTTCCGGCGAGCGGCTCGAGCACGGTCGAGACGCCGAACGGCGGTGAGCAGTCGTTCGCCGGGCTTGCCTCGGCCGAGGATCCGCCGGCCGTCTTGCCCATCGCGCAGGCCTGGAGCCGGTAGCGGGTGCCGACGAGAGCCGAGGTGATCTGGATGCCGTTCTGCCACCCGGTTGGGACGACGGCCGCGGACTTCGAGGGCCCGATCACGGCGGTTGGAAACGTCTGGAACACCGTCCCAGCCGGGAACGTCGGGCTGCCTTCCAGCGGATCGACGCGGAGCGTGAGCCAGCAGCGCCCGGCCGATGTCCCGCGGTTCTGCACGACGAGCGTGAGGTTGTTGCGTTCGGTGGCCCGCCACGGGGTCAGCGTCTTCACGTTCGCAACTGCGCAGTCGAGGCCGCCGGTTGCAGCCGCCCTGAGCACGGGTTCGGCGTACTTGCCACGTGGCCGAACCTTCACGTCGACGATCGCAGAGCAGCTTCGCGGACGGGCGTCCTTGCCGGTCACGCACGCTTGAAGGTGATAGACGGCTCCAGCGTCCGCGGTTGGAACGGGGATGCCAGGCGGACCCTTCGCATGCGGCGCCGCGAACGCGGTCGTTCCCGGGGCGATCGGGGCACTCTCCAGGAGCCAGCGCTCCGGCCTCGGACCCTCACGGTTGACGGTGAGAGTTGCGGTGCATCGGCCTCGTCGGTCGCCGAGGTTTCTGAGCGCGACGGAGACGGGCTCGGTGCCACCAGCCCGCCACGACGGACGGGTGAGGACGCGCACGGCTGCACACTCGACATGCCCGCCGCGTGTCTGGTGCGCCCCTGCCGAGGGGATCAGGACGACGGCGAGCGCGGCTACGGCGGCGAGCGCTGCTCTCATCGGTCGGTCTGTCGTCGTCTCATCGGCGGAGACTGGAGATCGTAGAGTCCCTTCGGTGTACGCGCACCTTGACGACGAGGATGTGGCAGCCGACTACCTCCACCTCCTGCGGCGCGGCTCGGTCACGCGCCGACTCGCGCCATCGGAGCACCTCGACTGGCGGCGTGCGATCCGGGCGCGTGCGCGCGCCGACGAGCTCCGCGTCAAGACGTGGTCGCGCGGCGGTGACCCACCGACGGTGTGGGCTGTCCTGCGCGACTGGTCACTGACGAGGACAGAGCACGAGCGGCTCCGACGCCGCATCGACTGGTGGACGGAAGAGACGAGCTGACCGTCGGAGAAACACGGACGCAGAGCGCGGCCAGATGGCGTATCGTCTCTGGTGTGCGGTCGAGCGTTGCGGCGCTTCTTGGGGCACTGGTCACGGCAGGAGTCGTCGCCGGGGCAGGTTCGGCTGCGTACTCAGGCAAGCCCGGCCTGATCTTCTTCGACATGAACAACACGATCTTCGCCGTGCGCTCGAGCGGCGGCCCGCTCCAGGCGCTCACGGAGGGCGACTCGCAGGACAACTCGCCCGCGGTCTCGCCGAACGGACGGAAGGTCGCGTTCACGCGCGAGGACTTCCTGGCGATCATGAACGTCGACGGCACCCATCTACGACTCGCGTTCCGGCCGAACGGCGATGAGCACGACAGCCAGCCGGTCTGGTCGCCGGACGGGTCGATGCTCGCCTTCGTGCGCTCGGGGTACGGCCTCGGAAACACGAGCCAGAGCGGGATCTGGATCACGACGGCCGATCACCTCGGCCCGGCGCAGCTCGTCACACGCGGTGTTCCGGGCGAGCAGGTCGAGCCGACGTGGTCGCCCGACGGAAACTCGATCGCCTTCGTGCTCGTTCCCGCGAGCGGCGGCCCGTCACGAATCGCGACGATCGGCGTCGACGGGACCGGGTTCAAGGTGATCACGTCGGGCGCGGACTCCGATCAGACCCCGGACTGGTCGCCCGATGGCTCAAAGCTCGTCTTCGTTCGCTGGCACGGAAAGTCGACCTACACGCGTGCGCCAACGCTCTGGGTCGTCCCTCCCGACGGCGGCACGCCCACGCGGTTGATGAAGACCGCTGCCACTGACATCGCACCGGCCTGGTCGCCGGACGGGTTGAAGATCGTCTTCCAGAGCACGCGCACGCCGCACGGAGCGCTCTTCACGCTCGATCTCGGTACCGGCGTCGTGCGACGGGTGCTCCCGCAACTCGGGGACATCGGCCACATCAGCTGGCAGCCCCTCCGGTAGACCGGTAGGCCTCCCCCCGTGGCCCGTCACATGCCGCTTCTCTGCGCTGTATCCGTGCTTGCTGCCGCCTTCGCGACCAGCGGGAGTGGCGCATCGACGCTCGTCGTGACAGTGAACACGCTCCAGGGTGCAACGACGACGCACGCGCATCCGCCCGCGGGCGGTACTGGTGACACCTCCGTCTCGAGCCTGCTCTTCATCAACGGCAGGAAGCCGGCGTGGGGGAAGGGCCCGCTTGCGCCGATCGGATCGATGACGTTCACCTACACGATCCGCAGCCAGTGCACCTCCTTCGGCTCGACGTGCACTTCGACGGCAGACATCGCATCCGTGTCAAAGCTCCCCGACGGCACCATCACCGCGTCAGGGAAGCGTGTCTCGATCTCGAGCCCCACGATCAAGCTCACCGTCACGAACGGCACCCGTCGCTACGCCGGCGCTCGCGGAACGCTGACGATGGGGCCGTCGTCCACGAAGACGAACATCTACCGCCTCACGCTGCCCTAGCGGGAGGCTAGGCGACCGGGACGGAGCTGCCCGTGTTCTTCGCCGGCGGTGGAGCGAGCGGTGCCGGCCCCTGGCCGTCCGCAACCCCCTGGGCGATCGTGCGACACACATCGACCGCCTCGTTCACGTCGCCCGATCGGTTTGAGTGGCGCCCGAAGCCTCCGCCGAAGCGGCCGCCGAGTCGAACCCCGCCGCCCTGCTGCCGCGCGAGCGCGCTCCGCATGCAGTCGCTGAACGCCTGTGACGCAGCCTGCGAGACGGCCGACTGTCCAGGGGGCGCACCAAAGCCTTCGACCTGTGTGCCGCTCGGGAGCCGGTCGCGGCATGCCTGCTCCGCCGCGCCACTGCTCGACCCCGCGGCTGTTCGGGCCGCGACGCAGGCCTGGTAGGCCGAGAGGCTCCTCGCCTGCGGAGGCTGCCCGCCCTTGGTGTTCGAGAGGCTCATCACGCCGACGCCACCGACGACGAGCACGACCACCGGGATCAACGTGCGGATGAGCATCTTCGACGGCGTCACCGACGGCTTCCGGGATGGGGGCGGTTGCGGCCACCAGCCAGGGTCGGAGAATTGCGCCGCCATTCAGGCGGATTGTGTCACTCAGGTAGCGCGTTCGCCGAGTTTCGCTGGGAGCGAGCGCAGGGCGGCTCAGAGTTCGAGTACGACGAGCCGCTCTTCGGTGAGCTCGCGCACGGCCCACGCGGGGCCTTCCCTGGTGTTTCCGGACTCCTTCACGCCGCCGTACGGCATCTGATCGGCACGGAACGTGGGTGCCTGGTTGATGACGACGCCACCGAACTCGAGCTCGCGGGCCGCGCGGAGGGCCGTTGTGATCGACGGGGTGAAGATCCCAGCCTGGAGGCCGTACCGGGTGCCGTTGGCACGCGCGAACGCCTCGTCGATCGAGGCGACCGGTGAGATGGTGCAGACGGGCCCGAAGACCTCGTCACACTCGACGTGAGCGTCGAGCGCCGGGTGGGCGATCACGGTCGGGCGGATGAGCCCGTCGCCTGTGGTGTCACCGCCGGTGAGGATCTCCCCCCCCGATGCGGCGATCCACTCGAGGATCCGGTCGCGGTCGCCTGTGCTGATCACCGGACCGACGTCCGTGCGCTCGTCGGCCGGGTCACCGACGACGAGCGAGCCGACGCGCTCGACGACCTTGGTGGCGAGCTCGTCGTAGACCTCGGCGAGCGCGTACACGCGCTGGATCGAGATGCAGCTCTGGCCGGCAAACGAGAAGGCGTTCGCGGCAATCGCGGCGGCGGCCACATCGAGGTCGGCTCCTGCATCGACGATCAGCGGTGTCGCGTTGCCGAGCTCGAGCTTGACGCGCTTGCGCGCGGCACGAGACGCGATGCCCCAGCCGACCTCCGCGGAGCCGGTGAACGTGATGAGCTTGACGCGCTCGTCGCCGACGAGCACGTCGCCGATCTCCGACGACGGGCCGACGACGACGTTCAGCCATCCCGGCGGGAGCCCGGCCTCCTGCTCGAGCTCGGCAAGGAAGAGCGCGGAGAGAGGTGTCGAGGTCGCGGGCTTGAGCACCACCGGACAGCCGGCAGCGAGTGCGGGAGCGACCTTGTGCGCGACGAGGTTCAGTGGGAAGTTGAACGGGCTGATCGCCGCGACAACACCGACCGGGACACGGAGCGTGAACGCGAGCTTCCCAGCGCCGGCCGCGGAGCCCTCCATCGGAATCATCTCGCCGGCGAGGCGCCGGGCCTCAAGTGCCGCGAACCGGAAGGTCGACGCCGCACGCTCTGCCTCGACGCGTGCCGTCTTGAGCGGCTTCCCCGCCTCGGCGCAGATCAGCGTGGCGGCCTCCTCGCGTCGGGCGTCAAGCAGGCGGGCAACCTCGTCGAGGATCGTGGCTCGTCGATGGCCCGGAATAGGCTCGGTGAGCGCGGCTGCTGCAGCGTCGAGTGCGCGTGCCGTCTCGGCTGCGCCGCCCCTGGCGACCCGACCGACGATGTCGCCCGAGTAGGGCGAGACGACGTCGATCCACGCGCCTCCTGCGAAGTGCTCATCGCCGATCGGCAGCGTCCAGTCGCGTGGGGAGGGCATCAGGAAGCTTCTACTTCGGGAGCTCGGCGTACCACTGCTGCGCCAGGGTACGTGCCGCCGTCGCACAGGTGGGGGAGACGGTCGAGACGTATGGGGCGTAACAGAAGACGTCGGCGACGTACGTGCCAGCGACGAAGCGGAGCTCGTAGTTCTCGAGGTCGAAGCGAAACGCGGAGGAGCTCCCGGTGGAGCCGGTTGCGAGGATGGTTGAGGGGTGCTTCTGGATCGCGGCTTCGAACGGCGCAAACCACGCGCGTGCCGTCTCTGCGGAGCCGAAATGGAACAGGCTGACCTCGATCACGTCGGTGCTCGACCCCTGGCGGAGGTAGCGGCGGAACGCAAACGTCGTGTTGCCGCCCCGAACAAGCTGGTCGCGGATCGTTCGGGGGGAGCCCTTGTGAACGAGCGTCGCCCACGCCTCGGCCCGCACAGCGGCGGTGCCGAGCAGCGGTCCCGGTGCGTCCGACGACCGCGGAAGATGTGAGATCTCGTCCGCCGGGAGGGTGGGCGCGTGCAGATGACCCGCGATCAGCGCCTTCACGTTCGCGGCGATGGGGGCTGCGAGCTCGGTGATCCGGCTCTTGCTCCAGCGTGCGCCCTCGACCTCGAGAAAGACGCCGACCGACCCCTGCGTGAAGTAGAAGCGTGTGGAGGGGCTGCCGTTCGCGAGCGTCGTGACGAAGTAGAAGTGCTGGTCACCGATGGCGGGTGAGACCTGGTCGATCGGTGGCCCGACGATGGCCTCGGACTGGATGAACGCGAGGCTGTTGCGCTCGTTGCCGAACGAGTAGAGCGCGGTCTGAATCGACGTCTTCCCGTCGATATCCCGGTAGTTCTGGACGACGGTGGCCAGCGGCTGCGGCGAGGCCTGGTACACGCGGGTATCGAAGCCCGGCATCTGCGGCCAGAAGCTCGCCCCCGCGACCGTCTGCACGGTCGCCCACGGAACGTCTGCGGCAAGCAGCGCCTCGGCCGAGTAGCGCGTGGTTCCGGTGGGGGAGCCTGTCGCGGACGCGCTCCCAGCCCCGAGGGCCGCGCACGCCACGAGAGCCAGCAATGTCAGCTTCATCGATCTCCTTGGTCAAGCGCGGGCAGAGGAGCGCGCGCAGCGCCGCTCTGGCCGACATCGTTGCCGCGCGTCGGTCTCGACCGGCTCCCTGCACGCCGCAGCGTAGCCAGCGGCTCGGTAACTCTGCTGGTCGGCGGAGCGGTTGTGGCCCTGCCTAGCGTTCGTTCGAGGCGAGAACGGCTCGGGCTGCTGTCGTTCCGCTCCTGACCGCGCCCTCCATCGTCGCCGGCCAGCCGGTATCGGTCCACGCGCCTGCGAGGAACAGGCCGGGGACGGCTGTGGTGGCCAACGGGCGAAGGCGCCCGCTCCCGGGAGCGACCCGAAACGTCGCCCGCGGCTCGTGGGTTGCAGCGAAGTCGATGATCGTCGCGGTGCGCGCCCCGGGAAGGATCCGCTCGAGCGCGGGCAGGTATCGCTCACGCAGGGCCGCGAGCGAGCTTCCGGCATCCTCGACGGCGTGGGAGAGGGAGATCGCGATGAGCTGACCGCTCGTCGCGCCCGAGGCAGCAGTCCGGTCGAACAGCCACTGCAGCGGCGATCCGAGCGTCGCTGCAAGCGCGTGGTGAAGCACGACACGGTCGTAGTGAACGTGGAGGTTCACGATCGGGCTCGTTCCGAGCGCGTCGAGATGCAACGGCTGGAGCGCTTCCGCAGGTGCGATCTCGGCAACTGCGTAGTGCGGAACTGCCAGGATCACCGCGTCAGCCTCACCCGCGAGTAGCCGGCTGATGCCATCGGCATCGACGGCGGTGCCAACCGAGACCCGTCCGCCCGCCTGCTCGATCGCGGCGGCTGCAGGATCGGCGTGGAGCCGCTGGAACGGAACTGCTGGGACGCCGATGTCACAGGCGTCGGCTGCGTCGAGGAGCCCCGTGCGGAACACCTTGACCGCTGCGGCCAGCGACGCCTCGTCGGCGGGCAGGTTGAGCGTCGGGAGCGCGATCAGGTTCCAGAGAGCGTCGATCGCGTTTGGCGACTGGCTGTGGCGTGTGAGCCACGCACCGAAGGTCTGCTCGTCGAGGGCGGGGTCGCGCGGGTCGAGCCGACGCAGCCCGACGGCCGCGCGAACGGCGAGCAGTCGCTCGCGCGGCGACAGTGGGGCGTAGCGCAGCAGTGTCGAGGCGAGGTGGAGCGGGGCCGGAAGGCCTGTGCGGGCCAGTAGCGCCGGCGGCATTCCCTCACGCAGCACCGGAACGTGCAGGCGCGGCTGCATCGCGAGCAGGTGGTCGGTACCGATCCGACGGAGGAAGCCGAGGTAGGCGTCGCAGCAGCGAAGCGAGACATGCTGGCCGTTATCGAGCCAGAGCCCGTTTCGCTCGAACGAGAACGTCGCCCCTCCGAGGCGCGACCGTGCCTCGAGGAGCGACACCTGCGCGCCGGCGTCCGCGAGCTCGAGCGCCGCCGTCAGCCCTGCCAGGCCGCCGCCGACGACCGTGACGCGCAGCCGGCTCACGGACGGGAGCCCGCGAGGCTGCGCGCGAGAATCACGGCCTTCTCCCAAGGCCGCAGCGACACCCGCTCGTGTAGCACGCGTCCTGGGTTAGCAGCGATGTGCGTGAGGAGATGGCGGTACTTGCCGCTCATCGCGAGCACGCAGGCGGCGCTCCGTCGGTCGAGTAGCGGCACGAGATCGAGCCCGCGTTCGAGCCAGACGAGGCCCCGCTGCGCCTCGAAGCGGACCAGATCCTCGATCGGACCCACGATCTGGCGGTCGGCGATCTCGCATCCGAACTGCTCGAGATCCTCGCGGGGGAGATAGACGCGACCGCGGCCCGCGTCCTCGGTGATGTCTCGCAGGATGTTGCCGATCTGAAGTGCAACGCCGAGGTCGTCGGCAAGGCGTGCCCCGACGATGCGGTCGGAGCAGTCGAAGACTCCGAGCGCGAGCCGTCCGATCGACCCCGCAACGCACCGGCAGTAGTGCTCGAGCTCGCCGAACGTCCGGTACTCGGTGCCGACAAGGTCGGCCTCTGCGCCGTCGATCAGCTCGTCGAACGCGTCGAGCGGGATCGGAAACCGCCGTGCGGCGTCGGTGACGGCGATCAACACCGGATCGTTGTCGGCTGGGCGATGGAGGGCCTCTCGGAGTGCGGCGAGCGCGGCATGCTTGCGCTCGGGCGGAAGCTCGCCGTCGGCGATGTCGTCGATGCGACGAGCGAGGGCGTAGATCGCATAGAGCGCCGAGCGCCGCTCGGGTGGAAGCAGTCGCATCCCGGCGTTGAAGCTCGAGCCCGACGCGCGGGCGATCCCACGGCAGACCTCGTAGGCCTCGGCGGTCATCGACCCGTCCGAAATGCGCGCAGCGAGGCAGCCACGCGCGCACCCTTGCCAGCTCGCGGTGGGCCGGCGAGCACGTCGAAGTCTGCGGCGACGAGCGCGTCGAGCGCTGCACGTCCGCCGCCCACGTAGCCCGCCACGGCGAGGCGAGCTCGGCCTCGCAGCAGCCCTACGAGGGGCGCCCCCTCATCGAGGAGCGCACGGGCCCGGTCGACCTCGAACGCCATGAGGCGTCTGAGGGCGGCGGGCGTGGCGGGTGCGTCCAGGTCGTCCGCGGTGACGTCGAAGCGATGCATGTCCTCGGTCGGGAGGTAGATGCGTCCGGCGGCGCGATCCTCGGCGACGTCCTGCCAGTGCTCGGCGAGCTGGAGCGCCGTGCAGACCCGATCGGAGAGAGCGACGCGCTCGGCGTCTGTCGCGCCGAACACCGCGAGCACGAGCTCGCCGACCGGGTTGGCGGAGAAGAGGCAGTACTCGAGCAGGTCATCGAACGTCTCGTATCTCGTCACCTGCTGGTCGCGACGGTTGGCCTCGATCAGTCGCGCGAACAGCTCACGCGGGAGTCCGAGATCGCGGATCACCGGCGCGAGCCGGGTGAGGATCGGATGGGTCGCCACGCCCCGGTAGGCCCGCTCAAGCTCCACCTCGAGTCTGTCGAGGTGTGCCGCTCGATCTCCGGGCGCGGAGTCGCCGAGCTCATCGACGAGCCGCGCGAACCCGTAGATCGCCATGAGCCGGTCGCGGTTTGCGCGACCCAGGAGGAGCGAGGCGACCGAGAAGTTCTCGCCCGAGGCCCTGCCGAGGACGGCATCTTCGTCGGGCAGGTCGTGCTGGCCCGCGGGCGTGTCGGTCGCTGCCGTCATGCCGCGCGGCCCACGCTGCCGTGGCACCTCATGTGCCCATTCTTGCGTTTGTCGCATCGGAGCGGCAAGCTGACCGCAGCGGGTGTGACCGACGCTATGAGGAGGGGGACGGCCGGTGAAGGCGCAAGGAGGGCTCTGGCTCGTGCTCGGTGGCCTGGCGACCTGGGCCAGCGTGTGCGCATTTGCCGTCGGTACCGGGGCTGCTGCGGTCTCCCAGGCGATCCACGTCAACGTGGACGCAGACGGCTACATCACGATGACGTTCGACGACACGACACCAATCGGCACGTTGGCTGCGCCCGGCACGGTGATCCCGGCTGGGACGTACCGTCTGGTCGTCAACAACAACATCGACGATGAGGGCGAGTTCCACAAGTTCCACCTCAAGGGGCCGGGCGTCGACTACGCGAGTGGCTCGGGTGTTCAGACGGTTCAGACCTCGACCACCGTGACGTTCCAGGCGGCGTCGGTCTACAGCTACGTCGACGACGCCTTCCCGAAGGTCGCCCCTGTCTGGTTCAGCACTCCCGGCGGTGTGGCGCCAGCCGGCTCGAACACGGCCCCGACGACGACGACCCCCGCTGCGTCCGGCAGCTCGTCGGGCTCGGTCGCCAAGCCGAGCTCGGAGGATATCGTCGGCTCAACGAGTACGGCCCTGCAGCTTCGCGGGACGCTCGACGGGACAGTGACCGCGACCGGAGTCGTCGCGCTGCGTAAGAGCGGCAAGACGGTGACCTCGCTACGAGTAGGTCGGTACAGGCTGCGAGTCGTCGACCACGCCTCGGCGGACGGGTTCACGATCCGTTCGTTAAAGGGTTCGCCTACCTCGGTAAGCGGTGTCCCGTTCGTCGGCACGCATACGGCGACGGTCACCCTCAGGGCCGGGCAGTGGCTCTACTACGCGACCCAGGGGGCGAAGAGCCACTACTTCCTCGTCACCGGGTGAGCAGCTCCCCGTGACGCCTGGCTAGGTGTCGAAGCGGCACCCGCCTCGTGACGGCCGCCTCGTTAGCCAGTGTTGCGGAGCGCGGCGGCGATGCCGGCGATCGAGCGGCTGAGCGGCAGGCGAGCAGACTCGTCGCCGCCTCGGTAGCGGCGCAAAAGCTCGACCTGGATCGCGTTCATCGGGTCGACGTACGGGTTGCGAATCCCGATCGAGCGCCGGACGACAGGGCTCCGTTCGAGGAGCCGCTCCTCCTGCACGATCGAGAGCACCATCTGGCGTGCAAGCTCGTGCTCGGCCGAGATGATCGCGAAGAACCGGTCGGGCTCGAGGGCCGCCGGGACGAGCTCGAGGTACTCGCGGGCGATCTCGAGGCTCGACTTGGCGAGCGTCATCTCGAGGTTGTCGAGCAGCGAGCCGAAGAACGGCAGGTCGCGATACAGGCTGCGCAGCGCCTCCGGGTCGGCGCTCGCAAACGCGGAGCCGCAGCCGAACCAGGCCGGCAGGAGCGTGCGGTTCTGCGTCCACGAGAAGACCCAGGGGATCGCTCGCAGCGAGCCGAGGTAGTCGGCGCCGTCGGGACGCCGGACCGGCCGCGAGCCGATCTCGAGCAACGCAAGCTCGTCGACGGGCGTGAACGCGCGGAAGAACTCGACGAAGCCGGGCGTCGACCAGACAAACGACCGGTAGGTCTCCTCCGAACGCGCGGCGAGGGTATCCAGAACGGCGCGTTCGTCCGGGCTCGGGGTTCTGCCGGAGATCTCCGGAAACGCGCTCAGCACGGTGCCGGCGAGCGCCGCCTCGAGGTTGCGGTACGCGATACCCGGGAGGCCGTACTTGAACGAGACGGTCTCGCCCTGCTCGGTGATCTTGAGTCGCCCGGGTGGGTACCCGGGGGCCTGCGCGAGGATCGCCGCGTGAGTCGGGCCACCGCCGCGTCCCGCGCTCCCGCCTCGGCCGTGGAAGATCGTGAGCTCGACGTCGGCCTCGGCGGCGACCGCGGCCAGCTCCTCCTCGGCGCGATAGATGCCCCACTGCGCAGCCAGGTAGCCGCCGTCCTTGCCGGAGTCGGAGTACCCGACCATGACCTCGACGGCACCGCCGCGCTCAGCGACGCGAGCGCCGTAGCGTGGGTCGGCGAGGAGTATGCGCATCGTCTCACCGGCCGTCTGCAGATCCGGGATCGTCTCGAAGAGCGGCACGATCGCGACAGGCTCGTCGGTGAGGTCGAGCACGGCGAGCACGTCGTCGGCCGACTCCGTCGCCGAGACGATCACGGTGTCGAGCGCCTGCGGGCCGTGCTCGGCGCGTGCCGCTGTGACCGCGGCAAACGCGTTTCGCGTCCGCTCGGTCGGCTCGCGGACCTCGGAGGAGTGCAGACGGACGTCGAGCTTCGCAAGATGGAATCCGAATAGCTCAACGCGGAGCTCGAGCGCTGCAAGACGACCCGCCGCGATCCGGGCCCCACCGTTTGCCTCGAGGCTTCGACGGATCACGGCGAGGTCGGCAAGGAGCTCCTCAGGGCGGCGGTAGCCGTCGTGCCCGAGCCGCCACCAGATGAAGGTCAGCTTGCGCCGGTAGGGCTCGAACTCGTTCTGGTGTCGGATCTCGGCGGCGTACTCGGGCAGCTCGAGCTCATCGCGGGCGATCGACTCGTCGAGCTCGGGTGAGACCGCTACGAGCGACCGGCTCGCTCCAAGTGCCACCGCGAGATCGCGGACGTCCGCGCGGTAGCGCGAGAGGGCGAGCGTGCGGGCCCGCGAGAGGGCAGTTGCGATCGTCTCGGCGCTCACAGCCGGGTTGCCGTCCATGTCGCCGCCGATCCAGCTACCGAACGAGAACGGCCGTGACGCCCCCGGAACGCGCTTGCGGAAGTCACCGAGCAGGCGGGCGCCGGCGTCCAGGAGGCTCTCCTCGAAGAACCAGAGCCCGTGTCGGATCTCGTCGACGACTCGGGGCCGCTCGGCGCGCACCTCGTCTGTCTGCCAGAGGGTCGTGACCTCCTCGGAGAGTCGCGTCTCGAGCTCGGCGCGCTCGCCGGTCGTCAGCGCGGGATCGTCGTGCGCGGCGAGGAGCTCCGCGACCCGGACGTGGGCCTGGAGGAACGTTCGTCGAGTTGCCTCGGTGGGATGGGCGGTCAACACGAGCTCGAGCGACAGGTTCGCGAGTCGACGTGCCCGCTCAGCTTCGGGGACGGCAGCGATCCGCTCGAAGGCCTCGTCGAGCGACTCACGGATCAGGTGCCCGTGGTTCTCGTAGTCGCGGCGCCGCCGGAGTCGGTGGTGCTGCTCCGCAGTGTTCGCGAGCTGGAAGTACAGAGCGAACGCGCGGAGCATCGCGGCCTGGGCGTCGGGGGAGAGCGCGCGCACCGCCTCACGCACGATCGACGGGTCGCCGAGCTCGCGAGAGCGGCGTGCGCTCGCGCGAACCTGCTCCTCTGCGGCCAGGAACTCGTGACCCTCCTGCTCGACGAGAACATGGCCCAGGAGCGACCCGAGTAGACGGACGTCGCGCCGCAGCGGGCCGTACGGATCGTCGTGTGTCGGGTCGGTCATGCCCTCATCTTGCACGGCTGGACGAACAGTCGCGCCGTACGTCCTTTCTACGGAATATGCTTCTGTGTACCGAACGGCTAGCGTGACTTGACCGAGCGGTTGCTTCTCAATGTCTGACACGAGCCCATCAGCCACCCGTTCGGTCGTCCGCAAGCGCCCTGTGCGCTGGGGGCGGACCGCCGTCTCGGCGGCGCTCTGGATCTTTGTCCTCGGCAACCTCGTCGGCATCCTCTGGATCTGGAAGAACGGTGGCGGCGACGGCCTCGGTTATCACTGGCACACCTTCGACGACTTCCTCGTCGGGATGGGGCGCCTGACGGCGTTCCTCTCGGGGTACTTCGCCCTGATCGAGGTCGTTCTCCTCGCACGCCTGCCGTTCCTTGAGCGGATGGTCGGCTTCGACCGCCTCACCGTCTGGCATCGCTGGGGCGGCCACGCGGTGCTCGACCTGGCGATCGCGCACGTCATCTTCACCGTCTGGGGTTACGCCAAGCAGGACGGCAACAACTTCTTCAGCGAGTACTGGGACTGGCTCACGCTTCCGCAGCCGAAAGCGCCGGGTGCGGTCACCTTCACGCCGGGGCAGCCGCTGAACCTGACGATCAACTCGTCGGCCACCTCACCGTACCCGGGGATCATCACCGCGACGGTCGGCACCGCGTTGCTCGTCGCCGTGCTCGTGACCTCGCTTGTCGTCGTGAAGAAGCGGCTCTCGTACGAGTGGTGGTACGCCGTCCACTTCACCGCCTACGCAGGTATCGCGCTTGCCTGGTTCCACATGATCCCGGACGGCAACGACCTCGTGATCGATCACGTCGCCGCGAGCTACTGGAAGAGCCTCTACATCCTCTCGCTCGGGCTGGTGATCTGGTTCAGGCTGTTGATTCCGATCGTCAACATCTGGCGACTGCAACTCCGCGTGACGGAGGTCGTCCACGAGGGGCCAGGCGTGATCTCGCTTCGGGTCGAAGGGCGTGGTCTTGCCCGGCTCGGGACGAAGCCCGGCCAGTTCTTCTTCTGGCGGTTCCTGACCAAGGGCTTCTGGTACACCCAGCATCCCTTCTCGATCTCCGAGGCGCCCCACGGCAACACCCTCCGGATCACGGTGAAGAACCTCGGCGATCACACGGCGAAGTTCGACCAGATCAAGGTTGGCACGCGCACGATCATCGAGGGGCCGTTCGGGGTTTTCACCGACGAAGGCCGCAACGGTAACAAGGCGCTCCTGATTGCCGGTGGCATCGGGATCACGCCGATCCGGGCAATGCTCGAGGAGATGGACGGCGATGTGATCGCGCTCTACCGCGTCGTCTCTAACGACGACATCGTCTTCTCGGACGAGCTCGACAAGATCTCGCGGGAGCGGGGCTCGAAGGTCAGCTACGTCGTCGGGGATCACACGACCGACGAGGGCCGCGATCTTCTCTCCGCGCGCCACCTCCAGGAGCTCGTTCCCGACATCGCCGAGCGGCACGTGTACCTCTGCGGACCGACCGCAATGGTCGACGCGATCGTGGCAAATCTCGAGCGCGCAAATGTTTCGCGAGATCACCTACACGTTGAGCGCTTCGCCCTGTAAGGTATGGGGGCTGTGTTCCTTCGCAAGCTCATCACGGCGCTCGCGTGCGCTTCTACTATCGCCGTTCAGGCGGGGAATGTTTTCGCGGCCAACACGGCGGCGCGTAGCGCGACGACGACGAAGAAGCTGACGAAGACGATCAAGACCGTCTTCCACGGCCCGCTAACGAAGTGTCATCAGTGGGGGCCGATCCAGCTCGACATCTACGTCACCAAGACGGTGACCGGGACAGGGGCCAAGGCCAAGGTCAAGCTTCACATCGACGACGTCACGTGGCCGACCTACCCCGATCACACGCCGAAGTCGAAGTACATCAACGCGTCGGCTCTGCCGCTTCTTCGCGCAGAGACCCTCACGCTCCAGAGCGCCAAGCTCGAGAACATCTCCGGTGCGACGCACACGACCGTCTCCTGGCAGATCTCGCTGCAGGCCGCTCTGACCCAGGCACTGAAGCCCTAACCAGCCGACGCTGTGAACCCGCTTCCTGGCTGTCGCCGGGTCGAGCAGATCATGGGCATGCCGATCGTCGTCGACGTGCGCGACGAGGTCGACGAGGCAGTCCTCGATCAGCTCTTCGACTGGTTTCGAGAGGTCGACGAGCGGTTCAGCACGTACAAGGGAACGAGCGAGATCAGTCGTCTGAACCGCGGTGAGATGCACGTCCGAGAGTGTCACCCGGACGTGCGCGAGGTGCTCGCACGGTGTGATGAGCTCCGGGAGGAGACCGACGGCTACTTCGATCATCGCTACCGCGCGTTCGACGACATCGACCCCTCAGGGCTCGTCAAGGGCTGGTCGGTTGATCGCGGGACACGGATCCTGGACGACGCAGGGCTCACCAACTACTCGGTCAACGCGGGCGGGGACATTGCACTGCGGGGCGCGGCGCTTCCGGGTCACGTCTGGAGCGTCGGGATCGAGCATCCACGCCTCCGCGACCGCGTCGCCGCGGTGATCGAGACAAACGACATCGCGATTGCGACGTCGGGCGCGTACGCGCGTGGAGATCACGTCGTGGATCCGCACACGGGCAACCCGCCAACCGGCGTGCTCTCCGTCACAATCGTCGGCCCCAACGTGGCTACAGCCGACGCGTACGCGACCGCAGCGTTTGCGATGGGACAGCAGGGGCCTGCGTGGACAGCTCGGCTTGCGCCGTACGAGGCGCTCACCATCCTCGCCGACGAGACATCCCTTCTGACAAACGGGTTTCCGCGGAAGCCCTGACGACGGGCCGTCCGTGGGGGTGACGGACGAGCGTGACGAGGAGCACGGTCGCAAAGGCCCCGAGGGTCGCGAGCTGCTCGCCCATCATCACGAGGCCGGCGAACTGCTGGTCTGCAAGCGGTGAGATACCGAAGAGCCGCGCTCCGATGTCTGCGTAGGCGGGGTAGAGCGGCGAGGTTGTGAGCAGGAGGATGTTGGCGAGGATCTGCCCTGCCAGTAGAAGGACCCCCGCGTAGGCGAGGCGGTTTCCGACGGTGAAGCGGTCGTGTCGAGCCGGGTCGAGGAGCTGGTTCCAGACCAGAAACCCGGTCGTGATGAACGTGACGTGCTCGAGTTGGTGCAGCGCCGGCCGGGTGAGCGTCGCGTCGTAGATGACGGGGATGTGCCAGACCGCGATTGCCGTTGTCCAGGCAAGCAGACACGGCCACGGTTCGCCGAGTCGGTGGCCGGCTTCTCGAACGGCGGGGATTCGTGCGATGCGCCCTGCGACCGGTGCTGTCAGCATGAATGCGAGGAGCGGCCCACGAACTCCGAGGAGCACGAGCGCCGGACCGGCGTCGCCGACCAGCACGTGTTCGAGCATGTGCGCCGAAAGCAGGTACTCGTCGGCGGCGGTATCGAGCGGAGAGACGAGCGGCAGCGTCATGACAGCAAGCCCGGTGACAAACAGCAGTGCGCGGCCGACGCTTGCGTGGTCGCTTCGCCCGCGGCGACGCAGCCGCCGAAACGCGGCGACAAAGAGCGCAAGGGCGATCGCATCTCCGGCTAGCACGAGCGGCGCTGGATCCCACGCCGACGGAAGCTGGGAGATCGGTGTCACGCGTACGCCTAGCGGTCGCGGTTCAGGCTTTTCGCGCGATACATCGCGCGATCGACAGCCGCGAGCAGGTCGTCCTCACGCTCGCCGGCGAGGTGGTCGACGGCGATGACGCCGATGCTTGCGGTGATCTCGAGATCGACCGCGCCGCCCGAGATCCGCAGGTCGCGGATCGATCCCTCGATCTCCGTGGAAATCTCGCGCGCCTGTCGCGGTGTGACATTCATGATCAGGGCCGCAAACTCGTCGCCGCCGAGGCGACCGATCACGTCGGTTGCGCGGAGGCGGCGCCGAAGCACGTCGGCCGTTGCCCTCAGCACACGGTCCCCTTCGGGGTGTCCCGCGGTGTCGTTCACGAGCTTGAAGTTGTCCAGGTCGAGGAGGAGAAGCGCACCGTACTCGCCGTGGCGCTCCATGCGGCGTAGCTCACGCCGCAGACCCTCGGTGAATCCGCGCCGGTTGAGGATGCCGGTCAACGGGTCGTGATCGGCGAGGCGTCTCAGCTCATGCTCGGTCTGCTTTCGGTCGCCGATGTCCTCGATCTGCACGATGTAGTAGAGCGGATCGCCGCCGCCGTCACGCACCAGCGTCGTGCTGGCGGCGACCCAGACCGTCTGTCCATCCGCGCTCAGCGTTCGTGTCTCGCTGCGAGCGTCGCCAAGCTCCTCGATCTGGATCTCGGCGTCGCCCGGCACGGTCAGGTCGGTCAGCGTCAACGTCAGGATCTCGTCTTCGGTGTAGCCGAGCAGCCGACAGAGCGCCCCGTTGACCTGCAGCCAACGACCGTCGGGCGCCACAAAGCCCATCCCGATAGGCGCATTGTCGAAGGCGGCTCGAAACCGCTCGTCCGAGGCAAGCACGGCCTCTTCAGCATTCCGGCGGGGCGTGACGTCGATGCACGTGCCGATCCACCCGGTGACCGCCTCGGCCGAATCACGGATCGCTGTCGCATATCCCTCGATCCAGATGACGCTACCGTCGGGCCGCAGGAACCGGTACTCGGCGATCGAGTCGCGTCCTTCGCTCGCGGCCGCCGCCCAGGCCGCCGCGATTCGTTCGGCATCCTCAGGATGCAGCGCCGACCGCCAGCCCTCGCCGAGCGCCTGCTCAGGCGTGAGACCGCTGAGATCGCACCAGCGTCGGTTGACGTACTCGCAGCTCCCTGCAGGGTTCGAGACGAAGATTCCGACCGGCGTGTGGGCGGCGAGCGCCCGGAAGATCTCCTCGCTTGAGGAGTTGCTGCGCGCGCCCGCGAGCCCTAGGCCCGCCCGGAGGTGCGAGACGGGGCGCGGACTGTTCATGCCGGCGTGCTCGCAGCGATCCCAGGGGCGACCGCCATCGGTGACTGCGTGGCCGCGGCAGGCGGCGCTTCTCGTCGCAGGACGGCCTCGAGTGCATCGACGCAGCGAGGATCGAACGCCGTTCCGGCCTGGCTTCGGAGAAGTCCGATCGCATCGTCGTGCGACCATGCAGGGCGATAGACCCGTGACGAGATCAACGCGTCGTAGACGTCGCAGGTCGTGAGAATCCGCGTGTCAAGGTCGATCTCCTCGGCGGACAGCCCCCGCGGGTACCCGCCTCCGTCGAGGCGTTCATGGTGGTTGTGGACGAGTCGGCGGACGGAAGCCGAGAAGCCTCCGAGCTCCTCGAGCAGCTTGACACCCCATTCCACGTGCATCTGGATCACGCGATACTCGTCCTGGTCGAGGGGGCCGGGCTTCTTCAGGATCGCGTTGGGTACCGAGAGCTTGCCGATGTCGTGAACGAGCCCCCCGATGGCGAGCGCGCGCAGGCGGCGTGTCGAGAGGCCGAGAGCCTCGCCGACCTGGACAGCCCGCAGGGCGACCCGCCTCGTGTGCTGCTCGGTGTACCCGTCGCGCTGGGCAAGCCTGAGCGTGATCGCGCGGACGTGGGAGCCGAGGAACACCTCTTCCGACACCACGAGATCTGCTGCGTGGAGGTCTCCTGCCAGGGGGCGAGACTGCGCTGTCTGCGCGAGATCGACCGCCACCGGGATGCCGACGACGAGAATCCCGTCGAGCTCGAGGCCGTGTCCGAGCCACCAGCCGAGCTCGGTGGATGTCATGGTGAGAGCGGCGACGAGGGCGATCGCAAGCCACGCGAGGCCGACGACGACAAGCAGGTCGGACAGCCGCCGAGTGAGGAGGAACGTGCGTAGCGCGCGCATGATCAGCATCCCGTAGATAGCGATCCCGCAGCCGAGCACGACCACCGCCCCCAGGCTGTTTGCGTTCGGTACCTCGGGGAGAAAGCGCGGGACAGCGAGGCCGACAGCGCCCAGAACGACGACGAGTGACAGCATCACGCACTCGAGGATCAGGAGCGGCCGAACCCCGCGTAGGCGTGCCGGCAGTGGCATCACCGAGAGCGCGAGGATGAGGCCGCCGGCGGGGAGTGTCGCCCCGCCAGTGAGCATGACGACGCCGTAGTGCTCTTTCGAAAACAGGATTCCCGGGGTCGAGAGGCCGTGGAGAGCGAGCAGCGCCGCCATCACTGCGAAGGCGGCCCCGATCAGCACTGTGCGTGTATCGGCGAAGCGCGCTCCGACGATCGTGAGCGCGACCGATGCCGCCGCCGCAGCCAGCGCCGTGAACCCGACCGCGAAGAAGTGAACGTGGCCGTCGACGTGGACGGTCGAGCGGCCGATCCCGACCTCGACGGCGGCGGGGATCGCGACGGCGGCGATCCCGAGACCGAGGAGTGGTAGGAGCTGCTCTCTCAGCGAGTTGCGCATGGTGGACCTTTCGGCACCCTGACGGCGCGACTGAAGCTGGACGGGTGACCGGTCTCGGGCACGGAACTCACCGACACTTCGGCGTCGGGGAGCTTGCCGGTTTGCCGTGGCCGTTCGCGCGGCAGGAGATCAGCCGGGAAGACGGTCTTTTGCCGACTGGAGCGCGGTGATGCCGCGATCGGCGACGAGGCCGGTCAATGAGCGGAAGAGCCCGCCGCGTGTCACGCGACGCTCCTCGGCCGGCGTGTCATCGACCGGGCGCACGACGGCATCCGGTGGCGGTGCCGCCGGCATCGTGAACGACTCGCGCCGGTAGTCCGGGATCTCGGTGTCGCAGGTGGAGCAGATCGCGGGGGGCGTGTCGGGATAGAGCGGCTCTGCAGGAAGCACGACCATCTTCTTGCAGCCCGGGCAGATCGCCGTGGGCAGCATGTTGCTCGAGAAGGGGGTCTTGTGCTCGTGCATCGTCTCCGAGACAAAATAGCACCGGCCCTCAGGGACGTGAGGGCCGGATCCGGGGGCGTCCCGGTCGTCACCAGGCTCGTCCTCTTGAGGGCGATCCCGCCGGGCGGTACGCTGTACCCCCTGCTTCTTGTCCTGGAGGCCGCGCTGTGTTGAAACGTCTTGTCGTGGTTGTCGTCGTCGTGCTCGCGTTCGCTCCGACCGCGCTAGGTGTCAATGCGAGGCACGCAGCTGCATCCGTCCAGTCCCTGCCGGTGGACGGCGTCCTCGCGCCCGGCAAGAGCCTCGGTGGGATCCGTATCGGCCAGACCGCGGCTCAGGTGATCAAGGCGTGGGGGCGTAACTACAAGGTGTGTCCGAAGACCGACTGCAAGGGGGCTGCGGTCGTCTGGTACTACATCTACAGCCACGGCGACCCGCTCGGTGCGGCCGTTCGCTTCAGGAACGGGAAGGTCGTGGCCGTGTTCACGCTTGGCTCACCCGCGGGCTGGCATACCGCGCAGGGGCTCCTCGTCGGTGACAGTGTCGAGCGGGCGAATCAGCTCTACGGCCAGCTCGGCTGGTCGGTCTGCATCGGGTATGGCGCGATGACGATGCGCAACGGGACGAACACGGTGACGTCGATCTTCACGACGGGCGAGGCGATCTACGGCTTCGCGATCACCAAGCCCGGCGAGACAATCTGCCAGTAGGTCAGGCGACGGGGCTGCCGAGCCGCGACGCGACGATCTTCGCGAACGCCGTCTCGACGGCGAGAGGGATCGGAGATCCGAATGAGCCGAGCGCGATCTCGCTCAACATCTGGCCGCGCGCGACGAGGATAACGTCGAACGTTGCCGTGAGCTTCCGCGATCCGGCCGTGACCTTGGCGACGACGCGGTAGCCCTCGGTCATCTCCGTCACGCGAGAGAGCGGGAGCGTCGTCTTTGAGGTGATGACGACGCCGAGCCCACGTACTCGTAGGCCGGCGAGCGACGCGGCGACGCACTCGACGAGCCCCTTGTCGACGCCACGCTTCCAGTAGGTCGTCGTCTGGCGCGCGTCGGCGAACACGCTCGTCTGCTGTCCGATCACGACGCCCCGACTGTCGTCGAATGCAGGTGAGGAGGCGGCGCCGATCTCGGTGATGTCGGAGCCGTCCGTCACATGACCGGTGCAGGAGAGGTTGATCGCGGTCGTTCCCGGCTTCGAGGCCTCCCAGCCCTTGCCCAGGTCGTTCAGGGTCAGGAGTGAGCTCTGCGCCGCGGTTGTTCCTGCGCCGGTGTGCTTCGCAGCAGGGCCGGCTGCGGCCGCTACCGCAGGCCAGAGGCAGGCGGCCAGGGTCGCGAGGAGGATCCGCATCCATTCGATGCTACTCCGGCCTGATGCCGTCTAGCATGGCGGTGTGGAGGAGCAGCCGACATTTGTCGCTCTCGGGCATGCCGGATCCGAGCACTACGCCGGACTCGAGGTGTTCCCGAACCCCGGCGTCGGTCACGTGGAGATGACGAGCGACGAGCTGAGTGCCGTGTGCCCGAGCACCGGCCAGCCCGACCTGTACCGCGTCACGATCGGGTATCGGCCGGAGAGGCTCTGCCTCGAGTCCAAGTCGGTCAAGCTGTATCTCAACAGCTTCCGCAACGAGGGCGTGTTCTGCGAGGCGCTTGCCGTTCGGATCCGAGACGATGTGGCCGAGGCGCTCGACCTCGAAGCTGCCAGCGTCTCGGTCGTGCTCGTCCAGAAGGCCCGTGGCGGGATCACGATCACCGCGGCAAGCTGACGGCGCGATGACGTCCGCGAACGAGTTCGGGTTCGATCAGCTCGACCTCGAGAGGCTTCGGCGTCGGCGGAGCGCGAAGTGGGCGTGGTACCCGGCCGACGTCCTGCCAGCCTGGGTTGCTGAGATGGACTTCCCGCTCGCGCCGCCGCTGCGAGCGGTGCTCGAGCAGGCAGTAGCTCTCGACGACGCGGGTTACGCGTATCCGGGGAAGCTGGCGGAGGCGTTTGTCGGCTTCGCGGCGTCACGGTTTGCGTGGGACGTGGACCCCGCGCGCGTCTGGCTCGTGACCGACGTGATGACCGGCGTGGCCGAGGTGCTGCGCGCACTCATCGAGCCGGGCGACGGCGTCGTCGTCAACCCGCCCATCTACCCGCCGTTCACGAGTGTCACGCGCGAGGTCGGTCGCTGCATCGTTGACGTCCCGCTCGTGCCCACGGAGGACGGCTGGGAGCTCGACCTCGACGGTCTCGAAGCGGCGTTCGCCGCCGGCGCGCGCGCCTACCTGCTCTGCAACCCGCACAACCCGACCGGTCGGGTGTTCGACCGCGCGGAGCTCGCTGCCGTCGCGGCGCTCGCCGCACGGTACGACGTCATCGTGATCGTCGACGAGATCCACGCGCCGATGACGTTTCCCGGTGCGGTGCACATCCCGTACGTCTCGTTGCCCGAAGGCGCAGAGCATGGTCTGACGATCACGAGCGCGAGCAAGGCCTGGAACATCGCGGGTCTCAAGTGCGCCCAGATCGTCGCCGGATCGGAGCGGATGGCCGCGCTGGTCGAGGAGAGGCTCCCGAAGCATCTTCCGTACCACGTCGGTTACTACGGCGTGCTCGCGTCCGAGGCGGCGTTCACCCAGGGCGGTGCGTGGCTCGACGCGCTCGTCGGCTACCTCGACGTCAACCGCCGTCGTCTGGGTGAGCTGCTCGAGGAGCTACTCCCGGAGGTGCGCTACGTGCTGCCGCAGGCGGGATACCTCGCCTGGCTCGACTGTCGTGATCTCGACCTCGGCGACGATCCGGCCGCCGTGTTTCTGGAACGTGGCGGCGTCGCGCTCACGCCCGCACCTCCGTTCGGAGAGGGAGCTGCGGGCTTCGCCCGCCTCAACTTCGGCACGTCGTCAGCACTCGTCGAAGAGGCCGTCAACCGGATGGCTGCCGCCGTCAGATAGCGAGCGGTGTCTCGCGGCGCGCCGCGAGCGAGACGAACGCACCCGCAAGCAGCACGCCTGCCGCGACGAGGAGTGCAACGTGGAGGCCGCGTCCGAAGGCGTCCTCGGCTGCAGCGAGCACCTGCGTCACGAGCCCGGGGTGGGCACCCGCGACGGGGTTCGCCGCGCCTGCGGCCGCGGCGTCGGCAGGGAGGCCCCCATGGGTCACGGCATTGACGACGACGGACTGGAAGATGGATGGCACGCCGAGGTCGTTCAGCTTCTGCGTGAGATCTCCGACCAGCCGGGCGTTCACGACGGCGCCGAGGATCGCGACGGCCAGCACACCTCCAAACTCACGGGCCGTGTTGATGGTCGAGGCGGCCATGCCAGAACGCTCGCCTGGCACGAGTGAGAGAGCGGCAGCCGTGACCGCGACGAGGGCGAGGCCGAGGCCGAACCCGACGAGGGCGAGAGCGCCCGCGAGCGGTGCGACCGAGACATCGGGCTTGAGCAGCGCATCGACGGCGAACATGCCACCGCCAGACAGCGCGCAGCCGACAGCCATCGGAATACGAGGTCCACGCGTGGCAGTGAACGTTCCTGCAACCCGACCAGCAACCGCCATCGCGACAGCCATCGCCACGAACTGGAGCGCGATCTTCCACCCCGAGAAGTGCGCGACGACCTGCAGGTAGAGCGACGTGAAGAAGAAGACGGCGAACAGGCCGAAGCTCGTGGCGAAGGCGACCACGGTCGCGCTGCTGAATGCAGGGATCCTGAACAGCTCGAGTCGGAGGACGGGATCCTTGACGCGCCGTTCGACGGCGACGAAGGCAAGGCACGCCGCGGCTGCGACGGCGAAGAGCAGCGCGATCCACCAGGTGCGATAGCCGACGCTCTCACCCTCGATCACGGCGAAGGTGACGGCGGTCACCGCGGCCGTGCCGGCAATCAGTCCGGGGATGTCGAGCGACCGGCCTGCCGGGTCGGCGCTCTCACGGAGCGTCTTCGCTGCGACGATGAACGCGACGAGTCCGAACGCGAGGTTGAACCAGAAGATCCCTCGCCACCCCGCGAACCCGACGAGGATTCCTCCCGCGACCGGCCCGACGGCCAGGGAGATGCCCGAGACGGCGGTCCACACTCCAAGCGCCTTTGCCCGGGCGTGGCTGTCAGGGTAGATCTGCCGGATCAACGAGAGCGTCTCGGGCTCGCACGCGGCCGCTCCGACACCCATCACGACGCGCCCCGCGATGAGCATCGAGGGCCCCGTCGCCAGAGCCCCGACAATCGATCCGGCGCAGAAGGTCGCTACGCCGGCCAGGAGCACCTTTCTGCGTCCGAACAGGTCGCCGAGCGTCCCGCCGGTGAGCATCAGTCCGGCGAAGGCGAGCATGTAGCCGTCGACGATCCACTGCAAGCTCGAAACCCCCGCCGCGAGGGACGCCTGCATGTCGGCGAGCGCGACGCTCACGATCGTGTTGTCGAGGAACGTCAGGAAGAGGACACCGCAGACGGCCGTCAGGGCAAGGCCCCGTCGCGAGGCGAGCCGTTCGTCGGGTGCCAGCGAGAACATCAGCTGGAGCCCGTCGCGCGAGTCATGCGTGCGCCGTCGAGGAGCAAGCGGGCGGCGTTGCCCCTTCCAGGGCGAGTAACTCGCAGAAGCTGGCTTCGCCGACCCGCCACGATCCGGCGACCTTGACAGCGATGCCGCGATGGTTCTTGAGCGCCGGGACACCGGCGAGCAGGATCGAGTAGGTCACCACGGCTCGACGCGGGCCGATGACGACAACACGCTTGACGACCGCCTTCGTCTGCTTGACGAGAAGGGACTGTCCCTGCGCCTGGATCACCGAGGCGAACGCCTGACCGTTCTGCAGCAATGCGATCTTTCCGTCCGCAGGTTTGGTCCCATCGAAGAAGGCGAGCCACGCCTGCGTGACCGCGGCACGTGTCCCGAGCGGGGTAGGGCCGCCCGTGTCGCCCGTGCTCTCACCGCCACATCCCGCGACGACAACCATCGTGGCGGCGATGAACGCGAGTCCGATTCCACCGCGCAGCGTCAACGCGACGGACGATAACCGACGCGGCGGCTCTCGTCAGCTAACGGCGTGGGTGGCCGCGCTCAACGCCGCCTGGGTGTTCGTCCCGACGGTCGCCTGGACGACGGCGAGCAGCGCATGGCCGACGTCGGCCATGGTGGCGACGTACGACAGTCCCGTTGCGCCAGCAATCGTCGCGCACAGCCGGCCGTTTGCGTTGCAGCGCTTCCACGCATACGTGACGGTCTCCGGGGCAGGAGCCCAGGTGCCGTTCGAGACGGTGAGCGTCTCCCCGGGGTGCGGCGTTCCGGTGACGGTCGGCTGCGCGGTCGAGGTGAGCGGTGAAGGGGAAGGGGCGGTTGGGCCGACAAGATTCGCATAGCCACTCGTCTGGCCGGTGGCGTCGCTTGCGGTCACCGTGAGGCCGATCGTCGAGCCGGCGTCCTTGGCGACCAGCCGGTACGTCGACTTCGTCGCACCGTGGATCGAGATGCACGCGCCTCCGGAGGTGTCGCAGCGGTACCACTGAAAGTGGTACGCCAGGGCGCCGGCGCCAGTCCACAGCCCGACGGAGCCACTGACCTGAGCAGCGACCGTCAACGAGCCCGAGACGGAGGGTGAGGCAACCAACGTCGGCCCGATAACGCCGGCCGAGACGGCCGCCGGAGTGGCCGTGCTGAACACGGTTGCGGTTGTGGGGCCAAAGCTCGCCTGCACGCTTGCGAGTAGCGCGTGGCCTACGTCTGCCGCGCCGAGCGTGTACGAGTTCCCGGTCGCATTGGCGATCGTCGCGCACACCCGGCCATTCGCATTGCAGCGCTCCCACGAGTAGGTGACCTTGCTTGGCGTCGGGCTCCAGACGCCGGTTGAGACCTGAACCGTCTTCGCCTGGAGTGGCGGGCCGCTGACGGTGGGCTGCCCGGTGGAGACAAGGAGTGGCGTGGCCGATGCGATCGGCCCGACGAGGCTTGCATAGGCCGAGACCGGTCCCGTGCCGTCTGAGGCAGTGACGGTGAGGCCGATCGTCTTCCCGACGTCCTTGTCAACCAGGAGATACGTCGGCGAGACAGCACCGTGAATCGACGTGCAGCGTGCCCCGGCCGCGTCGCAGCGATGCCATTGGAATCCGTAGCTGATCGTTCCCGAGCCGATCCAGGTTCCACTCAGCCCGGTCAGCCGTTTCCCGGCCGCTGCCGATCCGAGGACGGTCGGCGACGCGGTGGGAGCCGGGCCACCGGGTGCAGAAGCAGCGGCGGCCACCTCGCCGGTCATGGAGGCCGCGACCAGAATGAGGGCGGCGCTAGCTCGGAGAGTCACGCTCCAAGGATACGGCTCCGATCGTCGGTGGCTCGCGTGAGAGCAGCGCGAGCCAGTCGATGTCGAGGCGTGAGCTCTCGGGCGGGTGGGGCCGTCCGCGCGGGAACCCGACCGGTGGCAGCGCGGGCTCGTGGGCAGGGCAGCATCCTCCCAGCGTGAGCGTCGCACAGCCTGGAGACGTACAAGGAGTAAGCACGATCTCAACCTTCCCTTCGGGGAGCGATCTTCGTCCTTTCAGCGGTGAGCTACAAGCCATCACTCGTGCGAACGTCCGCAAACTCCGCAGATTCATGCGCCGGGCGCCGTGTGGGTCGCTATCCAGGGACGACACGATTCATACCGGAAGGCAGTTCGTGCAGGTCTATCGTTTGAGTCCACCAGTCGAACACCGTGTTGTTGGTGGCTGGTGGAACCCGATGCACACCTTCCCGCAGATGCCCCGTGAGACCGGTTCGGAAAGCCAGCGCAGACCGTCCGCAGCGGTGGCGTTCGGAGGGATGGCCCTCTGCTTGGTTCTGGCGCTCGTGCTCGTCGCGATCGCGCGTGCCGACGGGTGGCTGCTGCAGGCATCGGGCACGAACAACGATCTGATCGCGATCGCTTGCCCTGCAACGACGACGTGCTTCACGGTGGGGGCGACCGGCACGATCCTGAAGACCACCGACGGATCGACGTGGGCGGGTTTGACGTCGGGCACCACGAACGGCCTCAACGGCATCTCGTGCCTCGACACGTCGAACTGCTTCACGGTCGGGGTTGCCGGAACGGTGCGCAAGACTACGAACGGCACGACGTGGGCGTCGGTGACGTCCGGTACGTCGAGTGAGCTTCGCGATGTTGCGTGCGCCTCGACGACCACGTGCTGGGAGGCCGGGGCCGCCGGCCTGATGCGCAAGACGACGAACGGGACGAACTTCTCGGGCAACGAGAACTCGAAGACGACGAACATGCTCAACGGGATCGCCTGTCCGAGCTCCTCGATCTGCGTCTCGGTCGGCACATCAGGAACGACCACGACGACTGTAAACGGGGGCACCGGTTGGACACTGCGAACCTCAGGTACAGCCAACACGCTGAACGATGTCGCCTGCCCGAGCACGACGCAATGCTGGACGGTCGGCGCCGCAGGAACGATTCTCGTCTCTGCAGACAGCGGCACCACCTGGACTGCCCAGACATCCGGAACGGCCAACGATCTCCAGGGCGTTTCGTGTCCGAGCACGACGGTCTGTTTTGCGGTCGGCGCGTCCGGAACGGTCATCAAGACGACCAACTCCGGGACGACCTGGGCGCCGCTCACCTCCGGGACGGCGAGCGTCGTGTACCGCATCGCGTTCCCGTCAACCGCGGCCGGCTGGTTCGTCGGCGCCGGTGGTGTGATCGGGTCATACCAGTCGTGCGGAGGGGGATCGCTGTCGTTGACGGCGCCGTCCTCGATCACCTGGGCGGTGACGCTGAACGGTGCCGACCAGACCGCGACTGCATCCCTCGTACTCACGACCGCCGACGCGACCGGATCGGGCGCAGGCTGGAACATCACGGGGACGTCGACCACCTTCACGAACGCCGGGGCGAAGACGCTGGCGACAACCGCGACGTCGCTCACCGGCGTCTCGTCCGTCTCGGCGGGCGGAGCCTGCGATGTTGCACCGACGAACTCGATCGCGTTCCCGTTGACGCTCCCGGCGGCCGCAACCGCTCCGGCCGCGGTGAAGCTCTACAACGCGGCTGCAGGGTCGGGCGCCGGGTCGAACACCGTCACGATGAGCTTTATCGTCTCGGCGCCGGCGAACATCTACAGCGGGACGTACACCTCGACCTGGACTGTCTCGATCGTCAGCGGCCCGTAGGTCGCAGGGAGCGACTGCTAGGCGCGCGGCAGGTGGAGGCCGGTTGCGATCGCGTACCGGACTAGCTCGGCGCGGCTTGCGAGTTGCAGCTTCTTCATGATCCGGGCCCGGTGGGCCTCGGCGGTGCGGACAGAGATCAAGAGCTGGTCGGCGATCTCCTGGTTCGTGTGCCCGAGTGCGAGCAGCTTGAGCACCTCGCGCTCGCGGGGTGAGAGCGGGTCGTCATGGACGCGCTTCTCGTTCTGCTCCGTGTCGATGAGACGTGCGCCGAGCTCCGGGTGCACGTACCGCCCACCCTGGGCCACCTCGCGGATCGCGTTGACGACCTCGTTCGCAACGGCCTCCTTGAGGAGATAGCCGCGGGCACCAGCCGCGAACGCCTCACGGACGTACCGCGGGTCGTCCTCCATCGAGAGGATCACGACCTTCATGCCGGGATGCTCGGCGAGGAGAGATGGAAGCGCATCGAGCCCGGTCAGGTCTGGCATCACGATGTCGAGCAGCACCAGATCCGGCTTGAGTGTCCGGATCTCGGCGGCGGCAGTCGTTGCGTCGCCTGCCTCGCCGACCACTTCGAGGTCGGGCTGCCCGTCGATCAGGAGCCGGAGGCCGGTACGGACGACCGCATGGTCATCGACGATCAGGATACGCGTGCTCATGAGTTCGGTACCTCGGCCACGAGGGTCGTTCCGGATCCTGCCCCGGATTCGATCTCGAAACGCCCCTTGAGGAGCATCACCCGTTCACGCATGTTCTGGAGGCCGAGTCCCTCGACTTTCGGGCTCGTCGGGTCGAAGCCGCGACCATTGTCCTCGATCACGAGCAGGACGCTACCGTTCTTCGGGGTGAGCAGCACGCTCACACGATCGGCATTCGCGTGCTTGAGCGTGTTATTCAACGCCTCCTGGACGATCCGGTAGAGGGCTGTTTCGACGTCGCTCGGGAGGCGGCGCTCCGGCGCGAGTGCGGTCTCGACGTCCACGGTGATCCCGCTGCTGGCGCTGAAGGTCTTCGTCAGGCGGTCGAGCGCAGTCACGAGTCCGAAGTCGTCGAGCGCCTTTGGGCGAAGCTCGAGCGCGAGCCGCCGCACGTCCTGCATTGCGGCTGCGACCTGGCCTCCGAGCTCGGCGACGCCCGCTCGCGCCTCGCCGACAAGGCCCTCTTCGACCCGTTTCAGACCGAGCATGACCGAGGTGAGAGACTGGCCGGTGCCGTCGTGGAGCTCGCGGGCGATCCGCCGACGCTCGTCCTCCTGCGCTGCAACTGCCCGCCGGAGCGAGTCACGAGCGACGCGTTCAGAGAGGTCGACTGCGAGCGCTGCGCGTGACGCGAACGTCTCGGCCAGTCGAAGGTCATCGGCGGAGAACGGCGCGGTCTCCGAATCTTGTTCATTCCAGGCCGCGATCACGCCGATCGGGGTGTCTCGAACGATCAGCGGAACCCAGATCCCGGCATTCGTCGTCTCCCTGTCGATCGTCGTCCCGACGGCTGTTGCACCAGGAGGGCCAGCGACTGCGGCAAAGCGCAGCTCGTGGTCGCCGTGAGGGAGAAGC
>Ga0194048_10000023_pt1 | contig 65748 bp, 97 predicted proteins | sample JunL225m_MetaG_FD_161685 | JGI IMG/M metagenome (GOLD analysis project Ga0194048, IMG submission 161685) | Anoxic zone freshwater microbial communities from boreal shield lake in IISD Experimental Lakes Area, Ontario, Canada - Jun2016-L222-5m | ecosystem: Environmental > Aquatic > Freshwater >...
AACATTTCGGAGTAGAATAATGAAAGCATATAAGACCAGTATCAAGGAAGTGTTCAGTGATGATCCCAACAGTCCATTCTGGCAACGACTAAAGGCCAGTCCTGGATATACGAAATTTGAAGATGACTTGGCACATATAATGGAAGAAAGTTTCAAACACAATATGCCCTATAACCAAATTCCCAAGGAGAAATAATGAACGAGAAGATTAAACAATTTGCTCTACAAGCTGGCATCATTACACCATCAGAAAATGATATTGCACCACCAATGGAAAAGTTCGCCCAGTTGATTATTGCTGAATGTTTAGATGCTGTTCACAGTACCTATTCAGACTTTGGTAGTGCCTATCCTGAAAAATTAGCGGCAGGGCGCGGTGGTTTGCACTATGGGTATATCACTATACAGAATAGATTTGGACTTAGATAAACAAAATTTTGAGGATTTATGAATAAACAAATTGCAAAATTAGCCAAACAAGCTGGTTATAACCCTAGTTGGGATACTAAAGCCGATAGGGAAGAATATTTTGATATTAAAGAGTTCGCCCAGTTGATTGTGCAGGAATGTGCTGACTTGTTTGTGGATCGGCGTTATATGGTTCTAAACCCGCTTGAGCCATTTGCTGAAGAACGAGTTCGTGTAATGAAAGCACATGACAAGGACACAGTTAAAACCATTAAGAAACATTTCGGAGTTGAAGAATGAACCTTTGCCCAGACTGTGACCCACGTGGTATATGCTGTGACCATTGTGCCTATTATAATTTTAATGGCGATACAGAAGGCCGCTATACTAATAATGGATTTTGTCGCTTACACAAGCGAGCAGAACACCCAGGTAGCGAATGCCAAGATTATTTTTGTTTTAAGTTATTGAAAAAGGAAAGCGAATAATGAACGAACGAATTGAAGAACTTGCTGTGCAGGCTGGTAACTATGTGAATGAAACATATACTGGACCAGTCTCTGCAACGTTTACCGGCAACCCTGAGTGGCATAAAGAGTTTGACAAATGGACACAGTTTAGCGAAAAGTTCGCCGAGTTGATTGTGCGAGAATGTATTGAAAAGATTACAACCTATGATTTGGTTCCTGGACATTCAGCCAAGTGGGAAGATATCTACGATATTCACACTAGGTTGCTACAAGACTTAGGTGATGAATTGAAAGAACATTTTGGAGTTGACGAATGAAGAATATTGATCTTAAAGAAAAGTTCCAGCAATACTTCCACCAACAAGAAGGATTTGGCTTGCGTAGCGAACGATTCTATGAGGACTTAGATATACAACGATTATATTCGGAAGATTGTGTAGTAATGACAAAATGGCTAGAAGCAGCATTTATTCAGGGTGCCCGTACCATGGCCCAGGATACTGTAGACACACTAAGAGACTATGCAACAGCAGTGGCAGGCATTGACGAAGTGTGTTACACTAGCGAACAGGCGTTTGATGCGTCTGCAGATAACTTGATGACTTACTATGCTCAAATTTTACAGGCTGCGGAAGAATGAACACACAAAATAACAAGTAAAATCAACGACTTACGTAGCCTATATTTTGGTTGTCCAATAAATCCATTTACTGTATAATATACACTTACACTAGCGAAACGGAGAAATAAATGAACATCGAACAGTATAAGAAATTGCAAATAGAAGTGGCTCTTAAAGCTCACGATTTGGTAATGGCAGAGAGCGCACTGAAAAATGCCGAGCAGGACTTGCGTAGTCAGGTGGTGGTTAGCAAGGTTGGCAAAACTGTGACAGTGGCATTTGGTGAGCGAGTCCTTAAGTGTGTGAAAAATAGTCGCAATCGATATCGCATCACAGAGAACAAGAAGGTGATCGATTCGGACTATCTCGGAAGCATAAATGACCTCCGGCTTGCGCTGGCCACGTGGTAAAATAATCAAATAAAGGAGATGAAAATGACCAAAACAGTTAAAGCGGCAAGCAAGAAAACGAAAACAGTGGTGGCACCTGTTAAAGAATTTGTTGCAGGTCAGCTGGCATTGCAAGACACCTGGGATGATGGACGCGGTAACTCCACTACAACCACTAGGGTGGTGCTGGTTCGCTCGCTGGAACAAGGCACCAAATGGGGTCCTGACGCAGTAGTGGTGCTGGATAATGGCAGTCTTGCAATTGTTGGAGTTAACACCCTGCGCCACCTTCCAGAAGTATTTAACGGTGCCACAATCTAATGAGAAAATTAGCAACCATTCGTAAGATTGATTCGATCCGTCCTATCCCTGACGCCGATGCCATCGAGTGTGCAGTAGTAGGTGGGTGGACTGTAGTGATTAAAAAAGGTGACTTCAAGGCAGGCGATCACGCCGTCTACTGTGAAATTGATAGTTGGATTCCCACTGAACTGGCACCGTTCCTATCAAAGGGTAAAGAGCCACGCGAATACAACGGTGTTCGTGGTGAACGTCTGCGTAGTGTTAAACTGCGTGGGCAGTTGAGTCAGGGCCTGCTTCTTGATCGATTCGTTGCCTTGGATAAGGTGGGAGAAATTCATGAAGGTATGGATGTATCCGATCTTCTCAACATCGTTAAATACGAAGCACCTGTGCCCGCATGTTTAGCCGGCAAGGCACGTGGTGGCTTCCCCAGCTTTATCCCTAAAACGGATCAGGAACGTATCCAAAATCTAACCACAGAATTTGCTGAATGGGTCAGCCCTGGCTTTCCTATAATGCCAACTTGGGAAGTGACTGAGAAGTTGGATGGTTCCAGTATGACTGTATATGTCAACGAACAAGATCAGGGAGTGTGTAGTCGCAATCTAAATCTATATGATACCGAAGGTAACACCCTGTGGCAAGTGGCACACCGTGATCAGATTATAACTGCTCTGCAGGATAGTCAACGTAATTTGGCCATTCAAGGTGAACTGATTGGTGAAGGTATCCAGGGCAATCCCTACAAGATCAAAGGTCAGAGTTTCTACGTGTTTGACATTTATGACATTGACAAGGGCAGTTACATGACTCCAACCCAGCGTAGAGATTTTTGTGAGTTCCATGAACTGCTACATGTGCCGGTGATTGCATTTGGTGCTCATTTATACGATACGTTGGGTATGGCCACCATAGATAGTTTGCTGAAGTTCGCTGAAGGCAAATCCAAATTGAACCCGCAAACTGATCGTGAGGGCTTAGTATTCAAGTGTAATGAACAGCAAAAATCGTTTAAAACAATCTCCAACAAATACTTGTTGAAGCACGGAGATCGATAATGAATAACCTTTTCTTACTGTCGTGGGACCAATTGGGACTTGAATCGTGCATCAACGTAACAGCAATGGAAAAAGAGCAAGTGTGGAGTTTGCTTAAAAACGAAAATTTGCGAGCACGGGCCAATTCCCAACGGCATTACGAGATTTATACAGTTACCATAGATGGAAGCATTACCGAAGATGATGTGCGAGATATGTTTAAAGACAACCCACAGGCGATGGCAGACTTGATCCGTGATCGTGGGAACAAGATGTATAGCGATAGACTTAACCAAAAAGAGGTATTGATAACATGAGTAAACTTTATCTGACCCGACGTAATTTGCTGACACTACTGTCGAAGCTTGACCGCAAGAAAGCAGGCGATGATACCGCTTGCACTATCGTCAAGTATAAAAACCCACAAAAAGAGTTTCAACAAACAATGAACTCTTGCGCCATTACAGCCGTAGAAGACGATGAATATTATACTGCACTCAACCGTCATGCTGGAGAAGTACACCCACTTGACGAAATGAAACTTGGATAATGCTATCAAAGTCATTTTGCTCCAGCCCGTGGTATCATATACGTCTAACATATAATGGTGATTTCAGCGAATGCCGTTGGTACAAGGATGAAAAGCCCCGCCCCATAAACATAGAAAAAACATCTATGTTGGAGTTTTATAATAGCGATCGTATGCGGCAATTGCGATCAGCATTGCTTAATGGCCAAAGTGCGCCTGGTTGTGCCAGTTGCTATTACGAAGATGAGTTTGGGAAGTTAAGCGGTCGTACTAGACAGCTACTTAAGAGCGGTGTTCAAGTTGACGATTTTGATCGAACTATGCGTAGTAGTCCGCACTACCAACGATTCCTTCACAGCTATCAAAATTTAGGTCATGGAGATTACCATCCTGTTGACTTGCAAATAGATCTCGGTAACGTATGTAACAGCGCCTGTATAATGTGTGACCCAGTATCCAGTAGTCGGTTGCATACAGACTATATAAAATTGCATAAAATCAATTCTACACTATTTGAAAACCCATCTAAGTATACATCGTGGACGCAAAATCCAGATACTCTTGAACGCTTTATTGCAGAGTTAATTGCAATACCCAATCTCAAATATATACATTTCCTTGGTGGTGAAACCCTTTACGATGAAGCATTCTACACTATTTGCGATCGTCTTGTTGCCTCGGGTATATCTAAGAATATTATTATAGGGACCACTACAAACGGCACCATACACAATAATCGTATAGACAATTTAATTTCCCAGTTTAAAGAATTCCATTTGGGTATCAGTATAGAAGCAGTTTCAAGTCTAAATGACTATGTACGTTATCCAGGCAAGATTGATCCAATACTAAGCAACATAGATAAATTTTTAGCATTGCGTAGTTCAACAGGACTTTACGTGTCCCTACGCATAACCCCAAATATTTTTACTATATCGGAAATAGACCAATTGTTTGAATACATGATTGAAAAGAACGTTATTGCCGAGAGCTGTAACATTCTGTTCAAGCCCGAGTGTTTGCGAATCGAACTTTTACCGGAAAGTATTCGCCAACAAACTATAGACAAATTGGACCAATTGATTGTAAAATACAAACTTACTAAAACAAGTGACAATAATATACGCAAAGCAGATGCAATAGCAGACGTGATTGGTAATGTGGTCATTGACTATCAGCAATTCCTTACTACCTATGCCATACCAAAAAACGTAGATATACTTAGACAACAATTAGTGATATTTTTAAAGAGCTTTGAGTCCCTTAGAAATAATTCAATATTAGATCATGCCCCAAACTACACAGAATTTCTTAGACATTACGGATACTAGATTAGATGGCCAACTTACAGTAGAGTTGCAGGTACGTACTCACGGGCATACTGTTAGAGTTATTAAGTTAAACGATTGGCTAATAAAAGAAAATCATACTATACTTCAATTTGATTTATTTTCTCCTCTACTACTAACTATTGATCTTGTGGAATTTACTGAAGGTAGCAGTGGCATTGAAGTAGAATTATTCACTATAAATAATTTTGAAATATTACCACGCTATAAACATCTAGCATCAACTCCCACAAATTACATTGATACACTTGGTAGATGGCAGTTAGAAATACCATCGCCTTTTTATACTTGGTACCACGAAGTCTCTGGCCAGGGGTGGATCGCATAAAAGTCACAAAGACACCTGATATTTTTAAAAATAGATATATACTAGTATTATGTTATCAATTATCAAAGACATCGCAAATCCACTACTCGAATATCTTAAAGACGACCCTGTGCGTCCAGAAATCCCACGTGAGTTCAGAGTGAGCAATAATAGATTTGTTGCGGCTTTGATCACAGATGAAAATCCAAGGGCAATGATTTGTGTTAGCCTTCATGATTTTGTCCCGGCGGCAGTAGCAGATCTTGAGTTAGAAACCGACAATCCAACAACAGCGATATTTTATACCATATGGAGTTATTTTCCAGGAGCCGGTGTAGAATTGCTATTGGCCATTGTTAACCAAATACGGTTAGAATATCCCAGTGTCACTAAATTTGTTACATTAAGCCCAAAAACCGAAATGGCCCGTAAATTCCATCTAAAGAATGGAGCCCATATTATGCGGGAAAACGAATCCAGCATTAATTACGAATATACTGTAACATAGTCATTGGGCCTGCTTGCTTGCTTTTTTATTTTGCCATAAATACCTTATAATAGGGTAAAATAATATGAGTTTTGCAAACGTTCAACTTGGTACAACAGCAGGGGACCAGTCTGGTGATCCATTACGGATTGCATTCCAAAAAATAAATCAGAATTTTGCCAACATTGCGTCCGGGCAAGCTAATATTACAGTTTCCGGTGCTGTTTCAACGGTTGCTGGTAGAACTGGAAATGTGATTCTTGGGGTAAATGATATCCTTGGCGCAGCCAGTATCGGTTATGTTAATACCTCAGCCAACGCAGCAAACACATTTGTTACTACTACCTATGCTCAATTCTCAGGAAATGTATTTAATTGGATCTCTGCTAACCTAGCGGGAAATATTGCCAATGCCGCGGCCACATCAATTACCACTAGTGCTGTACTGGCGCCCTTGACTGGATTTCAAGCAAATCTTACAGCCGCAAACCTACGTATAGCAACACATGATGCTAATCTTGGTACAGCAACAACAAATATTACAGCCCTACAATATACACAAGATACGCAATCTGCTAACCTTGGTACGGCAACAACAAACATCACAACATTGTTTGCCAATGCTGGAACACAAGCATCTAGCATCAGCACAATTAATAATAACATCACAGCAGCCAATGCACGTATAGCAACACATGATGCTAACCTTGGTACAGCAACAACAAATATTTCTACGCTAACAGCAAATGCTGGCGTACAATCTGCAGCTATTGAAGTATTGAATAGTGGCGCAACAACTTTAACAACAAACGTAAATGCTCTTCGGGCAAACATCACAGCGGCCAATATAGCCATTGCATCATTGTCTACAGTTAGTATCCCGGAAGTTGCGGCCAATGTCACTGCGGCCAATGCACGTATAGCAACACATGATGCTAACCTTGGCACAGCAACAACAAATATTACAACATTGTTTGCCAATGCTGGGACACAAGCATCCAGCATTAATTCTGTTAATGCCAATGTTACCGCGGCCAATGCGGCCATCTCAGCAATAACAGTTGCGTGGACTGCCAACGCCGCAACTCAAGCAGGTGCGTTAGCAACATTAACATCCAACGCCGCAGTACAGTCGGGAAATATTAGTACATTGACTACAACAGTTGGATATAATTCATCGAATATTTCTTCGTTGTTATATACAACAACTGTGCATGCCGCTAATATTGTTGTACTGACAGGGAACGTTTCTAATTTAGAAGCAAATGCTGGTACACAACAAACACAAATTAATTTACTTAACGCCAACGTTGCCGGCATTGTTACAGGCAACAGTCTGGTTACTGCTACGCAACTTACAGCAAATATTTTAGCAGTTAATGTTGCTATATCTGCTGCAAATACTTTGGCAAGTGCAACAACTATCACAGCCAATACTGCAATGAAATCATATGTTGATGCTCAAATTATTTCAGCAAGTGGTTATGGAAATACACAGGTTGCAGCATACTTGGCGTCAAATCCTCAAACTGGTACCTACAGCAATTCAAATGTTGCAACCTACTTAACTACTACTGGTGTAAACGCAAACATTACAGCGGCCAATGTAGAAATTGGTCGTTTACGTGCAAACATCACAGCAGCCAATATAGAAATTAGTACACAAATTGCCACGTTAACATCAACAGTATCCAATGTTGTTTCAAATATATCAGCTGTGAGTGTTGCATGGACAGCAAATGCTGTTACACAGGATACAGCAATAAATTCATTACGTGCAAATATTACAGCATCAAACGTGGCCATATCAACATTACAAACACAGGTGTATGCTAATACCAATGTAGCAACATATCTACCAACATATCTACCAACATACTCAGGTAATATTAGTGCAGCCAACATAGCATCTAATTCATATCGTTATGCAAACGGTGTAAGTATTTTAACAGGCATCGGCGGAACATATTCTAACGCCAATGTGATTGCTAATTTACAAAACTTAACAACCAGCATTACAACCACAGCCAACATTACAGCAACCAACATATATGCATCAAACTTCTTGTATGCAAACGGAGTACCGTACGTTGGTGGAGGTAACGTTACTGTTATTAACAGCACCGCTGCCAATCTTACGGTGGTTGGTGCATTTTATCAAGGGATAGAGTCGAATGTAAATGCCAATACGTCGGTAATCACGTTAGATACACTAACATCAGGAGTTTTCTTTATTGGAAATTTAGCCAGTAATGTTGTTATTAACTTTGCTAACATTGGCCTCCAAGGTAATGCCGGCGGAGTAGGAAGTACTACAATCACAGGTAATACAAGCACATCAATTTCTATAATAACTAATCAAGGTGCCACTCCGTACCATATTACTGGAATTCAAGTTAACGGTAATGCAATAACTACAAGATTCCCAGGGGGCAGCACACCACCAATGGGTGTTGCAAATTTTCAGCAATTAGATCGTCTTGATTTAACCCGTGTTGCTAATGTATGGTCTTCTGCGCTCTTACGAATATCACCAGCACTGGATACATGGAGTGGTAACATTACAGCAGGTAACGTTATATCCAATGGTAACATCGCGATGACATCTAATGTGACACGTAATGTTTTTGTTAATAGTTATGCGCCATTGACCACACAAGGTAACGTTGGTGATATTTGGTATCAGACGTTTTAATATATGATAGCCAATACCAGTATTACTTCGTATAGCACACTATCAGCTAATCCAGCTGCCAGTATCTTAGATTATATAAATGGGACCAATGTTACTCCCACTATTATTTCAACTGCTTATAATATTCCCAGCAACACAGCATCCAATGTAAAAGTTGGTATCATTAGTCTAGGCGGAGGGTGGCAACCGAGCGACTTACAAAAATCACTGGGTAATTTAAGCGTGACACTTGCTCGGTCTATCACAAGCGTTTTGGTAGATGGCGCCGGCAACGTGTTCAGCATAAGCGACAGTAACGCCAGTTTAGAAAATACGTTAGATTTATATTGTGTGGCCGGCATGGCTCCCAGTGCAAATATTGTTTTATACACTGGACAGAATTCTGTAATGGGTTTTGCTAACGTAATCAACCGCGCAATAAATGAAAATTGTGATATTATCAGTGTAAGTTGGGGTCTTGATGAATATTATAATACGTATGGAACTTTTTTAGAAACAGCCTTTGCCAATGCAGCCACACAAGGTATCACTGTTTGTGTTGCTAGTGGTGATTATGGATCATCAAGCGGAAGTACGCCAAGGGTCCTTTCGGTTGGATATCCAGCTGCCAGTCCAAATGTTGTGGCTGTTGGTGGCACAGTATTAACATATAATACTTCATCATATTCTAGAGTTACAGAGTCGGTCTCTAGTTTATCGGGCGGAGGCATAAGCACGGTATTTTCTGTGCCAAGTTGGCAAACAGGACTAACATATCAAAAATATTTTACATCTAATTCGTCATATGGACCATCTACCGCTTTAACTGGGAGAGGTGTACCGGACGTATCAGCACCGTATCAGACATATCCACTATGGTACAATGGTACTATTGCCAGCGTTTCCGGAACCAGCGCATCTGCACCAATCATAGCAGGTATGTTTGCTAGGTACATGTCAATGAATGGCGGCCGGCGGCCTGTTATCAATGGTATACACCCAATATTGTATTCCAACATTAATGCTTATTCTGATTTAACAACAGGTACCAATGCTGATCCGTTACCCGCTGGATATGCGGCAAACATTGGGTGGGATCCAGTAGTTGGTATGGGAGCCCCAATTGGAACCGTGCTATACCCAATGATAACATCAGGTGGCACTAAAATTAAAACTGCGGCAAATACGTGGTCCTATGTATCTAACGTACGGGTAAAAACTGGATCAACAACGTGGAGTAATGTAAAAGCCGTTTGGACCAAGGTAAATTCAACTACCTGGAAGCAAACGTTTTAGCTTTGCTATCTGATAAATAACACTAATATCTGAGGAATTTAACAATGTCTTTTAACGCAAATATCGTAAACATACTTAATTACAATAGTATTCAGAGTGCTGTAATTCCTAGCACACGGGCCCGGGTTTTGGCCAATATAACTTTACATTATTCGGTTGGCGTAAACCCAACCGCATACACGGGTAATTGTGAATTAATACCAGCAGGCGTTGTTAGATATATTAACATGGAAGGCACCAATAACAAACTTGCTTTTATTGCCAGCTCAACTGGTGTTGGCGAAGTCAGTATTGTTCCATGTGGTACCGTACTTAAATCTGGTACAGTAACCAGTTCCGACACATATATTCCTACCTAATCAAAACTTAAATACCCAACACGTTATATTAACCAAACTGCTTGACGACGTACATTTATTATAGTAAACTTATTGAGCTAAAACTCAATAAATACTAACTATGATACTTGCCTGGCTATTGCTCTTAACTGGATTAACCATATCCTCTGTTGCTATCTACTATAGCGTAGTAGGCCTCACAGCAATCTTCAGTGCGGCGGCAGTCCCAATTATGATTATGGGTGTAAGCCTTGAAGTGGCCAAATTAGTTTGCGCTACCTGGATCAAACAGTATTGGACACAAGTACCAAGGTTAATGAAAACCTATATGGTCACAGCCGTTGTGCTGTTGATGCTGATTACAAGTATGGGTATTTTTGGATTCCTAAGCAAAGCACACAACGACCAAAACCTAGTGTCGGGTGATGTACAAAGTAAAATAGCAATATATGATGAAAAGATACGAACAGCCCGCGACAACATTGAAGCTAACCGCAAGGCGCTTAAACAAATGGATGAAGCTGTGGACCAAGTTATGGGTAGGTCAACTGATGAAAAAGGTGCAGACAAAGCAGTCGCCATCCGTAACGGTCAAAAGCGTGATCGTGCCGCTATTGCCAAAGACATAGAAGCTAACCAACGTATCATTGCCACACTAAATGATGAAGCCGCACCCATACGTGCTGAAGTACGTAAGGTAGAAGCCGAAGTTGGCCCAATTAAATACATAGCGGCATTCTTATACGGTGTTACCCCAGATGCAGGTATGTTGGAAAAAGCAGTAACTTGGATTATTATCACCATTGTTGTTGTATTTGACCCGCTGGCAGTTATCATGCTATTAGCCGCACAAATGACCTTTGCATGGCGACGTGCTGAAGGCGGTTGGGTACACGACAAGGATGGAACCATTGTTGGTGTAACTCCTGGTACAAAAATAACCGACGATGAAGCGGCAATGGATATTTCTGCCGAGGATATTCCTGGAGTAACCACACGTCCGTTTACACAAGCAGAAATAGATGCCCTAAATAAACCAATTGTTGATGAAGCCATTACAGTGGAAAAGTATGCAGAAAATAATCCACCAATTAATGAAAGTATAATTAGCACAGAACCTACTATACAAGAACTGGATTCTAATGTTGGCAAAAAACCAATTGTTGACGAAATACAAGAACCACCTGTTGCGGCTGAACCACAATTTGAAGGTATCCGGACTCCGGGATCGGATGAATGGGTACAAACTGGTCCAGTATTTGACGCACCAAATCTACGTGCGGCTGAAGCATCGCCCGGTCGTAATAGAGGGGTAATGTACAGCCAACCGGTGCAGGCTGATAATACACCATCGCTTGGTAAGGCCAGCAATAGTGACTTTGGAAACCAATACCCCGACAATCCTGAAAAGGGAGATGTTTATTTACGTACAGACTTCCTTCCAAATCGATTATTTAAATATAATGGCAATAAATGGATAGAGGTTGACAAAAATCAAACTGATGTGTATGCTTATGAAGAACAGTATATTAAGTATTTGATAGAGCAAATAGAGCAAGGCAAATATGATGCCGAAACTTTAACAGCAGTTGAGCGTGAACAAATAGCACAATATATAGGAAAAAATGCATAGCAATTTTATAACACCGCCGGATTATATTCAATCAATATTGATTTTAAACGCAACCGAAGAGCAAATTAAAGAATGTGCTGATACGTGTAAAGACAAGGGCAAGGCATACAATGTTTACTTTTATAATGCTGAAATGAATCAGCCCGATTGGCTTGAGGGTATTAAATCAAAGATTGATGTAACATTGGATGCAAATATTACTAACCCAGCAGACTACTTTAATAAATAACTTTATGGCATATTACTCAAAAGAAAAACCAATGTTTCCGGGAAATACTGTTACATTACGTGATGGGGAACCAATAGAAAAAGCATTACGTAAATTCAAAAAGAAGGTATTGGAATCAGGATTACTTCGTGAACTTAAAGAACGTGAGTTTTACGAAAAACCAACTACCCGTCGTAAGAAGGCCAAAGCCTCTGCTAAGAATCGCTGGCGCAAAAAGTTAGCATCCGAATCTCTCCCTAAAAAAATGTATTGATTTTACCAATATGTATTGCTTTAATGGACAATATGTAGTATAAATATATTTGTAGTGCCCAGGTGGGGCTACATTTTATAGTCATCTTGCTTAATAAAGGAGAAAACAAATGACACAATTCACAATCGGAAAACTTCATACACTCGACGTACCTGCATTCGTAAACCAACTTCATCGTCAAACAATTGGCTTTGACAATATGTTTGATCAGCTACATCGCACTTTTGCCAACAGCAAAACCGACGGCAATTATCCCCCACATAACGTAGTTAAACTAGACGACACTCATTATGTTATCGAAGTTGCTGTGGCTGGATTTAGCGAAAGCGAAATTGATGTTGAATTAACTGATAATCTATTAACGGTTAAAGGCGAACAGGTAAAAAGCGAAACAGAAGTGGAATACTTACATAAAGGCATTAGTGCCCGTAATTTTGTTCGTACCTTCCCGCTGGCAGAGCACATCGAAGTTCGTGGTGCCACTGTTAAAAATGGTATACTTGGCATTGCATTGGAACAACTAGTTCCGGATGAAGAGAAGCCTAAAAAGATACAAATTACGTTTGCAAAATAAGTAATTTATGTGTATAATAAAGGGGAGTTACACAACTTCCCTTTATTTTTATTATGAATGATACTATGACAACAACGAAAACAACTACAGTAGTTAATCAACGGATTGAACCAAAGTTGAACATCAGTGAGCCTCCACAATATCGTGTGATTTATATCAATGATGAAACAACAACTCAAGAATTTGTTGTAGAAACCCTTAAGGCTATTTTCAACTATGATGAAGGCGCCGCCGAAGCATTAACAGCCAAGGTCCACGAAGAAGGTAGCGCAGTAGTAGCAGTATTGCCATATGAAATGGCAGAACAAAAAGGTATTGAAGTTACCTTACTTGCACGTAATCACGGATTCCCATTACAAGTAAAAATCGAACAAGATAAATGATATTTAACCACGTTAGAAAACTCAAAGACGAAGGTAAGAAGATTGGCATAACATTCAGCACCTTTGACCTATTACATGCTGGCCATATTGCCATGCTTGCGGAAGCCAAAAACCATTGCGATTACTTGATTGCAGGCTTACAAACAGACCCAACTATAGATCGCCCAGACACTAAAAACAAACCGGTGCAAAGTATCGTGGAACGCCAGATACAGCTGGCCGCTTGTCGTTATGTTGATGAAGTAGTAGTGTATCAAACAGAACAGGACCTAATTGACTTACTGCTGATCCTGCCAATTGATGTACGTGTGCTGGGTGTTGAATACGAAGACAAAGAATATAGTGGTAAAGCGGAAGGTGTTAAGCGCAATATTACAGCAGTCTTTAACGGTCGTGATCATTCATTTTCTAGTTCGGGATTGCGTAGCCGTGTAGTAGCCGCCCAAAAACTACTAACGTAGTAATCCAATATCGGTCCTGTAAGTGAAGCCAGACCCCAATAAACAAGTGTAGAGTATATCGCAAGATTGCTCTACATTTTCTTTTGCAGCCATTACTGTTCCGTGATACGGTGCATTTTTTTGACAGAGGCTATAAACAATATCGCTTGGTACATTAGATAATACACCGTTGCCCCATAAGCTAATAGCAACAGGTCGTAACGTGTTGCACGTAATCTTAGGTATTTCTTTGCCTGTGGCTGTTAGGTATAACAATTCTACAATATCATTTTCAATCGTTGGTACAATGGTTTGTATTTCCGGATCACCAGATCTAATGTTAATTTCAAGTATGTAAGGAACCCCTTGACTAACAAGTATGCCCAGGAATATAAAGCCTATGTAAGGATCTGTCTTCTTTAAATGATGATAGATTTTGTCGGCATATTCATGCACGATATGATCAATATCAGTAACACAATATGCACCCATACCTGGTGTATTATCTCCGTGATCACCATCTAACCTTTGCTTATAATCACGGGCCGATCCAAAGTACTGCCAGTTTTGGTCACCAAACAATGCGTGATAGGAATATTCGCGATCGGCTGGTACATATTCTTCCACTAAAAAATTACGCTGTTCTCCAGGAAATAACTGAGCACAGGTCCATGTACTTGATTTAATGTATTCATATGCCCAGTTACAATTATCTTCGGTCACAATGATTGTCTGTAGACCAAATCTATTATCTCTATTGAACTTAACCACAAATGGTTGTGTAAAATGATTAAATTGTTTGAGTAATTCTTCCAACTCAAATACTTGGAATTTTGGTGTGGGGATTCCGAGCTTGAGAAACATTTCTTTTGTTTGAACTCTGTCCCATTCAAGCATGGCATTATGTCGGCTGGGAATAGTGTGTGGCACAGTATAATTTAAATTTTGGAACGGCTGACGGCTGTTCAAGGAAATAATCAGATCGGCACGATCCATTTCATTAATAACTTGCACATTTGAGTCACGCTCAAGCCACTGTTTTAGGAAATGGGAGCCAGACAGTAAGGTACCAATAATACCAATTTTCATGTAAGTATATATCATTTAAATTGACCTTAATATAAAAATGTAGTATAATGTTTTTATGGACATAATGCTAGATATTGAAACATTGGGAACACGCCCGGAGTGCGTTATATTGACTTTGGGTGCAGTTAAATTTAATCCTTTCGACATCGACGCTGAGCCGGGACCTGGCTTGTATATGCGTATTGATGTTGATGAACAGTTAGCATTGGGACGAGAGGTACAGGAAGATACTCTCCAATGGTGGATGAACCAAGCCGAAGATGTGCGCGAGGAAGCCCTGGGCGAAAGTGATCGGGTCAGTCTAGATACCATGTATAAAGATCTAAATCGTTTTTTAGTCGGAGCAAAAAATATATGGTGCCAAGGCCCGGCATTTGATATGGTGATACTTGAAAACATTTATCGTCAGTGCGGTTGGCCTACTCCGTGGCAATTCTGGCAGATACGTGATAGCCGTACGTTATTTGGGGTACACGGAGATCCTAGGGTCAAAGGTAAAGTTGGATTACATAATGCCTTAGAAGATTGTGTGAGCCAAGCAAAAGGTGTGCAGCAAGTTTTTCATAAGCACAACATAGTCAAGTTATAAATAAAATTATGCAAATTATTTGGGATCAAGAAGTAGTAGAGAAAATAAAAAATACTCATACTATATTAGAGTTAGAAACATTTGAAGTAGAAGATAAATTTATAACTGCATACTGTGTAGTACCTGCAGAAAAAATTGTCATGGAAATAATGCAATTAGATGCAAATAAAGAATTGCACAATGGCTTTGTTAAAGCGTTCAAAGATAAAAATTATGCCTTGTGTAATGAGTTATCTGAGCACTTAATGGGGAAATTTGGTGGGGAAGTTGACACATTCTACGAAGAAATAATCAATAGGATCAACTCGGTCACATAACTTATTCTGGTTTTCTGTTAAATAGTAATAGGAGCCAGAGTATGAAAAAAATAATAATAGCACTCTTGGGCGCCTCAGCGCCTATTGTCGTTTTTGCAACCCCAATTGGGGACTATTCATTCAAAAGCCCGTCATTCAATGGATCAGGCTACAGTAGTCACGTGCTGACAATTGAAAATCAAGAATTCACTCGCAAGGTACAACTTGCCAAGGACGCTTTGTCTGCATTGCAGGCCGAAGCAAATGCTAAGAATAACACCAATATTGCTAAGTTTATGAACAACTTAGAATCGCGTATCTATGCACAGATATCACAGAATTTGGCCACAGCGATGTTTGCTACAGGCGGAAGTAATAGTGGTACGTTAAACTTTGAAGGAAATACAATACTTTGGAGTAAGGATAGTAGTAATGTTTATCTAACAGTAACTGACTCGGTTGGTAATCAAACAAGTATAACGGTACCATTGGGGCAGTTCCAATTTGGAAATTAAATGAAAACGATATTGTGTTTACTTTTAATTTTGCTAACAGCAGGTTGTGCAATAACCCAGAAGATGGGAGTAGAGTATAAACCACAGTTAGCTGAAGTAAAACTCCAAAAAGAGTTTGATGCTTTGCCGCCACCTGATGGTAAAAAAGTTACTGTGGCAGTATATGTATTTGCTGACAAAACCGGACAACGTAAACCTACCACCGGTATTGCTAGTTTAAGTATGGCAGTTACCCAGGGTGCAGAAGTATTTTTAATTAAAGCATTACAAGATGTAGGCAAGGGAATGTGGTTTGATGTAGTGGAACGTGTAAACGTAGATGCATTGACTAAAGAACGGTTAATCATAAGACAAATGCGTGAAGCATATGAAGGCAAAGATGCAAAGCCCTTAATGCCATTGCAATTTGCTGGACTGATTATGGAAGGTGGTATAATTGGATATGATAGCGGAAGTGAAAGTGGTGGTGCTGCCTACAGATTTTTAGGAGTAGGACCACAAACACAATATAGCAAAGATACCGTGACTGTTAGTTTACGGGCCATTAGCGTTAACACAGGTAAAGTATTAGCGGCAGTAACAGTAACAAAGATAGTATACAGTACAGCAGACAGTTTTGCCATGTTAAAATTTTTAAATGCTGGCACACAAGCATTTGAAGCAGAAACAGGATTAACGATCAATGAGCCGGGAACGTTGGCTGTAAAAGCAACAGTAGAGGCGGCAGTTGTTGAACTTATTAAAGAAGGTGAACGCAAAGGGGTATGGGATTATAAAAAAGCAGAAGTCCCGGCCACAGTTATTCCGCCAAAAGTTAATATAGTTGTACCACCCAAGGTTGAATTAATAGAGCCAGAAAAGAAAGTTGCGGTTGTAGCAACAGCAGATCCAAAAGAAATTAGTAAAAACGTTAATAACCCTGTCGCTGTAGTGCGCGGTCCGCCACCGGAGTTAATTGGTAAGACAATGTACGTTAACGTAGCAGGTGTGTTCCTTCGCAAGGACCCACTAGAAACAAGCACTAAACAATGGTGGATGGGATTAAACCAAGAAGTAGTGGTAAATGTTGTAGACAACGATTGGTTGTTTGTAAAAGCTACAGATCCAGAAAGAAAAGGCTGGGTTAGGAAAAACTTACTGAGCGACACCAAGCAGTAGGTGTAAATTTTTTAACGGTGTAAATTTTTTAACAGTGGCATATAATTACCATTAAACGGTACTTAAATATGTTAAATGCCGAAAGTTCTCTAGGTCGGAAGTTTAGAGGACAATAAGAGTAGTAACCAGTAGTGAATTATGTGCTACTGATCAATATGATTTTAATAAGGCCCAACTAATAGGGCAGAGGAAGAACAAATGAAACAGGGGTTAGCTAAAAAAACATTAACAACATTGCTAAGTCTTGTGATGAGTGTAGGTGTATATGCCGCAGATAACAGCATATATATCGATCAAGCAGGCGATAATTCTACAATTTCTATAACACAAGATGGAGCAGGGAACGTTGTAAGAGGAATACAGGGAGTTGGTACTAACAACCAAACCCCAGCACGGTTATACGGCTCGGGCACAGTGGTTACTATTGACCAAATTGGTTCAGGTAATACATTAAGTCTAGGTATACAAACTACCACAGGCGGAACTACAAATTTACCAGGTGGCACCACAGCTACAGCACCAACTGTAATTTACTCAGTTGATGGTAATAATGCCACAGCAGTCATTAACAGCAATAACAGCAACACAGCAGTAACAAATGATAGCAACTATATCAATGTTAATCAAACTGGTAATACAGCAAATGCTAATATTAATGTTGAAGGAAACAATAATGCTGTAGTGGCTGTAACAGCAGGTGGCGCAGGCAATAGTATTATATCCACAGTTGTTGGTGATAATAATCTACAAAATATTGGAATGACTGGCGGTGGAGGAAACACAGCAACTATTAAACAAGGTAATGCCGGTGATTCAACTACTAACACCGGTGGTGTTGTTAATTTAGTAAGCGTGGGAGCGACCAACACATTTGCAGTTACACAAACTGGTGGCGGCACAAATGGTCATAATACTAGCATCGATCTAAATGGTTCGGGCAATACTGTGGGAGTTACCCAAGTTGGTACAGCTGGCGATAATATTGCCAATATTAAAGTAGGATCCAGTGGTGCTGGCAGTAACGGTAGCACCATTACGATAAATCAAAACAATAGATAGACATGATAGATATGCGCTCACTCGAAGTTATGTACCAGCAATGGATACAGGGCAACGATGCGTATGTCCGTCGTTGGGTTGATTTTGTTGAATTAGCCGCAAGGGAATATGCAACAACTGGAGATCAAATAATGAAAGAATTACAAAAATGTACTTGGTTCAGAAAAGGAGAATAATGCCATGGAAGGAAATACTATGCGTACTCTCGCTGAGTATATCGCTAACCTCCATCGCCGCGGCGGCGATAGGAACAATTACGGAACAGGTGAACACGCCGCCTTCGATACAACGATCAACGAAGACTCTGACCGGGAACAAGGGAGCGGGAGTGGAGTTGGAAGATGCGATAAAGACAACTCGGGGAAAAGTGGGAATAACCTTTGAGGATAATACGCAAGTTCAAGTAAATGAAAATTCAAAATTAGTCATTGACGACTTTGTGTATGATGCAAAAGCCAAAACCGGCAAACTGGCACTGAACATGGCAATGGGTACCGTACGTTATGCGTCGGGACAAATCGCAAAAAACAACAACCAAAATGTAAACATTCATACGCCAACTGCTACTATCGCTGTACGGGGTACTGACTTTAGTGCAACTGTTGATGAACTTGGCGCAAGCACTATTATTTTATTACCAAGTTGTCCTCCGTTGTACAAGGATGTATCAAAAGATTGTTACACCGGTGTAATTGAAGTTGTAACCGACGCAGGCAAAGTAATACTTGACCAGGCCTTTCAAGCAACAAAAGTAGAAAGTCGCGGGTTAATGCCACTGAAGCCTGTTACATTAAATTTAAGCGAAGACGCAATTGGTAATATGTTAATTATTTCACCACCACGACAACTAAGCAGAGATAATGATGCTTCCAAAGTCAAACTTGACGCTAAAGGTGCATTGGATGTTGACTTTCTTAAAGAGACTGGATTGGTTAATGCGTTGGATGCACAGAAAGAAGAAATTTTTAAAGATAAACTAAGTCAAAACTTACTTGATCAAAATTTCCTTGCTAACATATTAGATATTATTAATATGCAACTAGCGGCACAACTTGATATGTTAAACAATACTAAAAGCGGACTGTTACCAGACTATGTGGCTACATCCGGTGTTGTTGCTGAAATAGATGATATGAATGTGACCTTATCTCGCAATGACGGTTCTAATATGCAAAGCGTCACAGTTCCAAAGAATCAAAATTCTACTATATATCAGACACAGGGTGCAGTTGATATTAAAAACCGTGTTAACAGTGGGAGCGGCACAATTATAACGCTGATACAACGATGAAATTAGCCTTGATATTTTTTCTCGTAGCAATAGCAGGCCTACAATGCAATAAAGTACAGGCTGGCGACAATACCATTAACATTGAGCAAGTTGGCAACAATAATACTATAACTATCAGTCAAGATGGCTCGGGGCACACAGCCACCGTGGAACTTGGAAAAACTACTGCTGGCAGCGGTAATAACATCGCAATAGATCAAAAAGATTCAGGACCAAAAGTAGCCACAGTTATTATACCAACGGGTATAAACAATGGAGTATCAATACTTCAGCAAGGTGCCGGCAATCATACTGCTAACATACAAAACTTAAATGGCTCTGGTAATAATATAAGCATAGATCAAAATGGTGCAGGCAATCATCAATTTATATTAGTTGGCACTAACGGATCAACAAATAACGGTAATACAGTTGGCGCTGTACAGTCGGGCGGCTTTGGGGCAGATAAATCGTTTCAATTAGATTTAAATGGAGCAACCGGAGCAACAGTTGGAATACAACAAACAAACCCAACACAAGCTAATCAAGGAACAATGACCATACAATGTAATCCGTGCAACGGTAATTATAGTTACACTAGATTTTAGAAGTACGTAGTAAGCTCAATTAGATCGGCTAAGCCGTCGGGAGACAATCGATGATATCATTTAAAGCAAGTCTATTCAACACGGCCATGGACATAGACGAAATTGGTTTTTATACACAAGAAATTGGCGGCTACTTTGAAGTACAGCGAGGTATCAGGGTAGAATATTTTATTCCGCAAGAATACAGAGATTTTATGATTTTAAAATATCCTTTCTTAGAAGAAGTACCTTATGTCTATTGATATAACAGAACTTAAGGCTCCGCCGGCCTGCCAAGTTCGTAGTTGTCAACATGGCGCCCAAATAATGGCCAAGTTTGGTCCCAATGTTACATATTTTAAAACATGTCGACGACATACATACCAAGATCTAATACCACATAAGTTACAGAGCAACAATAATAAATAGGTATGTAAGTTTGATATTTACTGTTGCCTGTACAGGTTCTATAAAGCAGCACCGTGTTTTTTCGAGATCAAGAGAATAAAAATAAAGGATCTCGACAATGAAATTAATAGTAAAGGCCTTGGTGGCCATATCGTTTTGCTTTGCTACATTAGCAATGGCACAAGATGTAAGTTTTGGTACAGGTGACCTTAACGGTTGGACAGGCGGCCCCAGCGTAGGTACACAAACTGGCCCTTATGGATCGTCTGGTATTGGTGTTTCTACAGTAAACGGAACACAAACTATTAGTTGTTGCGGAACTAATACTTGGACTATTAGTCCTTACACAGGCAGTTACATGGTTGGTATGCAACCGGGTAGTGGATCAAACTACTCAGCAATGACCACAGCACTTGGTCTAAGTAGTACTAGCATCACAGCATTGAATGGTCAAGTAGCATCCACTGGTGGTAGTATTACTAGTACAGCATGGATCGCTAAAGACTTTACCTTTTCTGCAGGTACAACATTTAAAATGGCATGGGTCTACACAAGTACAGACTATGTTCCATTCAATGACGGGTCGTTAGCTACATTAGTTAATAAAACTTCAGCTACAACATTTGGTACAATTAATGGTGTAAGTGCTCAATATATTTTATTGGGTGCTACTAATCCAGGAACAGGAAACTATTCAACAGGTAGTTATGGTTCAACTGGATGGCAACAGATTAATTACAGTATTACTACTGCCGGTGATTATAAAGTAGGTTTTGGTGTATTCAACCAAGGCGATACTGCATTAAGTCCTGTGTTGTTTGTCAATGACAACTTAGGCACAGTAAATAAAAATGGAACACTATTTGGTGCAGTTGCATCAAATGACCCAACAATGCCAAGTGGTGGCGGCACGCCAACAGTAACAGGTACGACCACAACAAACTCTGTAACAACAAATAGTGTTAACGGCACTTCGTCAGTTGCGACTGTTGTTGCCTACGGAGTTACAGCCACAGCAATTGATTTGGCAAATAGTCGTGGTTCACAAACAGCACAAAAGTTAACAGTTACTCAGACAACAACAGTAACAAATGAAACTCCTGTGGCTATTACAACCACAACCACAACTCCAGTAACTACCACTACAACAACTACCCCTGTGACAGTTACCGCCTACAGTGACGGTACATCAACAACTACCAATGGTACTGCTGTTGTAACCGTGGCAACTACCAACACAGTTACGTCAAATACTATCAACGGTATAGAAATTGATCAAACACAAAATAACAAAGACTATTCAACACGTATTGATATGTACAACGAATTAAAATCTGCTAACAGTATGGTTAACTTAGCAATGAATAGTGATCCGTTAAGTCGTAGTAGTGTCAATGACGGGCGTATTAGTTTACGTAACGGCAAAGATACTGATTTTTATGTAACAGGTATTGGTTCAAAGTCAAACACAACAAATACGTATGCAACTAAAACTGGTATTGTTGGTGTTGGTTACGAAAAGTTAATTGATCCGACGATGTTGGTTGGAGTACAATATAACCATAGTAATACAACCATGAACGGCAACGAAGCCGGCGGTAGTTTTAACAAAGACATGGCTGGCGTATATGCTGTTAAAACAATCAAAGACTGGATTATTAAAAGTGACATAGGAGTTGCAACTAATCAGTATAATGCATACCATACACTGAACGCTTTGGGATTAGGTAATAGTTCAACGGTCAACGGTCAAGATCGATGGGTGGCTGTACGCGGATATAGTCCGGCAGTAAATGGCTTCCGTCCGTTTGTTGGTACTCGTTTTGAGCACAACCAAATTGGCGGAACTAGAGAATCAGGTAGTGCCGTAAGTGCAATGACCTATGATCCAACAGCCACAAAAACATACTCTGGTGAAGCTGGTGTAGCATATAACAAATACTTTGATAATAAATGGAGTCTAGGTGCCGAAGCTGGGCAAACTACAAAAAATGTAAAAACCATTATGGGTACAGCCAGTTACAAAACTACAGACAATACCAACGTATTATTAAAAGTTGGTACGCAGATGAAAGACTCTGTTGTTAGTAACTCTGCACAAGCATATTTGCGTGTAGTGTTTTAATAGTTTACTTTGGTAAAATAAAAAAGCACCCTCGGGTGCTTTTTTGTTAATTGTAACACAACTGTAATAATAGCGGCCTTAAATAATGTTGTGCATTCGCACATTAACTTAAGGAGTTCAAATTGAAAAAATTATTGGCTATGTTATTGGTAACACTGGCTGTATCGGCACAGGCACAACCAGTTATTAACGGAGCAGGCGCAACTTTCCCAGCACCAGTTTACAGTAAATGGGCTGGAGAGTATCACAGAGAAACTGGCATCAAAATTAACTATCAAGCAATTGGATCTGGTGGCGGCATAAAACAAATTGAAGCAAAGACTGTAGATTTTGGCGCATCAGATGATCCAATGTCAGCGGATGAGGTGAAAGCAAAAGGGTACTATCAATTTCCAGCAGTCATTGGCGGCGTAGTTCCTGTTATTAACGTTAAAGGGATTGAGCCCGGACAGTTAGTTTTAGACGGCAAAACATTAGCAGATATTTTTCAAGGCAAAATTACTAACTGGAATGATCCTGCTATTAAGAAACTAAATCCTAAACTAGCATTGCCAGATCTGGCACTGACCAGGGTAGTCCGTGCAGATGCCAGTGGCACTACAGCAGTATTTACAGACTACCTATGTCAAGTAAGTGAAGACTTTAAAACTGTAATTGGTACTAATAAAACAATTAGTTGGAAAACTGGTAATACAACAGCAGGTAAAGGCAATGCTGGTGTTGCAGCGTTTGTGCAACAAATACAAGGTACAATTGGTTATGTAGAATATGCTTATGTTAAACAAGCAAAGATGACATACGTTGGTATGCTTAATCGAGGTAAAGTAGTACATCCAGATGACACTACATTTGCTGAAGCCGCCCAAGGTGTAAATTGGAACATACCAGGAATGGCAGTTAACTTAAATAATCAAAGTAAAGGTTGGCCAATTACTTCTGCAACTTTTGTAATTATATACAAAGGAAGCGATAAGTCAGATCCTGTAATTAAGTTCTACGATTGGGCATTTAGTAAAGGTGACAAACTAGCATTAGAATTAGACTATGTTCCATTGCCATCGGCGGTGAAAGCACAGATACGTAAAGACTGGAAAACGCTGGGTTACTAGTTTTTAACTAAATAATTATGCGGGCACAAGATAAGGTGTCGTGGGAATCCGTAATCCACACTGGACCACAAGCGGGTCCTTTTTTAACGACTAAATATTTGTATGAAGCCGCAAATTGCATTATTCATAAATCACCCAGAATGTAGTCAAGACTGTTGTGATGCTATGATTTATGCCCTTGAGCCACGCTACAATGTCAGACTGTTCACTAAAGAAGAAGTTAGTGCAACAACGCTAACCGGGGTAGATGTTATTGCATTTCCCGGGGGTATCGGCGACTCGGACAGTTATGATAAATTCTTTAGGCGCAAAGCCGAAAATATAATAGCAGACTACGTTGCCAATGGTGGTAGGTACCTGGGAATCTGCATGGGCGCATATTGGGCCGCAAAACAGTATTTTGACATATTAGATGGAGTTGACGCGGTACAATATATTAAACGTCCAGGCGCCGATATACGCAGAAGTTACGGTACTGTGGCGCCGATTCTATGGAATAATGCACCAGAAGACATGTATTTTTACGATGGGTGTGCCTTAGTAGGTGATCCAGCTACATTTGACACAATTGCTACGTATGCGAATGGCGATCCAATGGCAATTATACAGAATAGGATTGGAATAATTGGGTGTCACCCTGAAAGTTCTAAATATTGGTATGAAGAGCCATGGGATTATCTAGCACCAAAATGGCATCAAGAAAGACATCATACCTTATTGGCTGACTTCGTGGATACTTTAATGCTAAAATAAATACCTTATGCTGAAAAAAATCCTAACAAGTCCGTGGACTGCCCTAATTACATTAGCACTTATATTAAGTATAAGAATTGCCGATCCTGTCTTTGTAGAAAGTATAAGATTACGCTATTTTGATACCTTAGTAACAAGTAAAGCATCAGAAACAATTGGTGTGAGCATAGTAAACATTGATGAGAAATCATTGGAAAAATATGGTCAATTCCCGTTCCCCCGCGATATATACGGATCCATTATTCGGGATCTTTATCGTCGTAATGCTGGCCTTGTGGTGTTTAACATTCTTACTCCAGATCGCGATCGACTTGGAAAAGACTCGGAATATGTTCGAGCATTAAAACAATTCCCAACAATATTACCAAGCATTGGCTCCACTGCAACACGAAACAATCCTCGAGCCCCGGGTAGTGCTGTAATTGGAAGTTTTAATCAAGATGCATTTATACAATATCCCGGAATTATTGCTAACTTACCAGCAGTTGAAAATGCAGCCGCGGGCGTTGGTATTACAAATACGTTGCCCGAGGTAGATGGTGTTGTACGCAGAATGCCTTTGATAATAGCGCACGATGGTAAATTATATCCCAGCCTGGCAATGGAAACATTACGTGTTGCGGGCGCCGACTCAACGGTGCAGATTAAAGTTAATGCCAACGGCGTTGAGAAAATGCGTATTCCAAAGTTTGGTCCAGTTACTACAGATAGTTTATCCCGTATATGGATTGACTGGAGTTTAGAACCAACAAAATATAGTTTAACAGATTTACCCAAGGACTTTAGGGGTGAAATTGTTATCGTTGGTGTAAGCGCACAAGGATTGAGTAATCCAGTGGCAACAAGCAAAGGTGAGCTGTTACCGCAGGAATTGCAAGCGGCAGTATTAGGTACAGTAATAGCCAATAAAGATAGATCGGTTATTACAAGGCCGGACTGGGCCGACGGAGCAGAAATGTTGGCGTTGGTAGTTATAGGAATAGTTTTACTTTTTTTAACAAGGTGGACTTATGTTGGAATTGTTTCCGGTGCTTTGGTTATTGGTGGTTTGTACCCTGCTAGTCAGTATTTGTATTCGAACAATAGCTGGTTGGTTGATATTACTATCCTTATCAGCGGCCTTATATTGGTTATGCTTCATGCATACGGTGTTAAGTTCGTAAGTGAGTTTTTACAAAAGCAACAGATAAAGAAACAATTTGGTACATACCTAAGCCCAGACTTAGTGGCGCAGTTACAGCGACAGCCAGAACTATTGCAGTTAGGTGGCGACAGTCGTGAACTATCAATCATGTTTACAGACGTTCGTGGCTTTACAAGTATTAGTGAGCACTACGGTGCCGATGTACAAGGCCTTACTAAGATCATGAATCGCTATATGACTGCAATGACTAAGAAGATCCTGGAAAACAAGGGTACTCTTGATAAGTACATTGGTGATGCACAAATGGCATTTTGGAATGCGCCGTTGATAGATGCCAATCACGCTAAAAATGCTGTAAGAACAGCATTACAGATGATGGAGTCGTTAGATGAGTTTAATAAAGAAGTTGTGGCAGAAGGAGTACCACCTTTTGGAATGGGCCTTGGCATTAACACAGGCGTTGTTGTCGTTGGTAACATGGGTAGCGATCAACGCTTTGACTATACTTGCTTGGGTGATAGTGTTAATCTTGCAAGTCGCCTCGAAGGGCAATCGAAAAATTATGGAGTTCGTATTGTACTTGGGCCAGAAACAGCAAAGCAGGTGCAGGATGAATATCCAGTCTTTGAAATGGACTGTATCGCAGTTAAAGGAAAAAAAGAAGGTGTAAGAATTTTTACTCTGTCTGAACAGACACAGGCACAAAACGTTTTCTTATATTGGTACTATGAAGGTGTGTGGGAAGATGCATTACGTATTGCTAAACAAGAAGTAAAGAATAATAAAGAAATGTCCCATTACTACGAGCTAATGGTTGAGAGATTAGAAGAAGGAAAACCCAATGACTGGCACGGTACCTACGTTGCAACTTCTAAATAAGTATTATATTCAGCCATATAAGGATTATCAAACGTGGCTAATGGTTATTATGATACGCCCGTACTACCCTGGCATAATGATGCAGGGTTGGCTAAACTATCATCTAATTTAATTTGTATCTTTTACTTTTGCTAGTCTTAAGAATTGTAAGAGATTAATATAAAACCAACCAATATCAAATTCAAACCATCTTAAACTAAGTCGTGGGCTGGCAGGAGCCAGATGATGATTATTGTGAAGTTCTTCCCCACCAATGATAATTCCCCAAGGGGAGATGTTTCTTGATGCATCGGCTGTTGGACCGTTGCGATATCCCCACCAGTGTGCAAGTCCGTTTACTACGCCAGCAGCCCAGAACGGTATCCATATCATTTGAATACCCCAAATTAATAATCCCCATTCGCCAAACAACGAAGTATTGATAAACAACATTGTTAGAATGCCTACCCTACTATGCGTTGAGTAGATGTTTCTTTCCATCCAATCATCGGGGGTACCAACACCGTATTGGTTAACCATTTTTGTGTCTTTGCTTGCGGTATGATATAAACCGGCACCTTTAAACAATACTTGCCAAATACCATATACATGCGGACTATGTGGGTCGCCTTCTTTATCGCTGAATCTATGATGCTTGCGATGTATGGCCACCCATTGCTTAGTAACCATGCCGGTTGTGAGCCACAGCCATGCACGAAAAAAATGTGCTATAACTGGATTAAACTCTACTGATCTGTGTGCTTGACCGCGGTGCAAAAATAAGGTAACGGAAACAATGGTGATGTGTGTCATCACGAGGAGGTATATAATTTCTATCATTTATATACTTATGTTAGCCGTTTCCGCTTGCAGCTTCTTTATCATCCCCGGTAGATTTTCTAAAAGTTTTTTCGGATTCCTGATCAACCTTGTGTGCCTCAAGCACACGATCACTTTCAATTACTTTACCACGTAGATGTAGCACAGTATTAACTTTTTGATTTAATCGTATTAAATCGTTATCAAGCATACGTATGCGATCAATAAGAGCGATAAGAACAGAATTAGCATCACTGATAACTGGTTTAATTTCAGTGGTTGCCCAAGTCCATACATACTTAATGATAAATCCCATTCCAACTGCCATGACAATTGGAAAGCCATATTTGTTTACTAGTTCAACAATATTTCCCATTTAGCTATACCCCGTAAAGAAACCAATGATAAAACCAACAGCAAGAGCAACACTGGCTATCCTGGCAACATCACGGTCGTGCCAAATTGGTTGATTACTTAAATATTCTTGTGTGTGCTTAGGGAGGCTATCCCACCATTTTGCCCATTTATCTTCTTTGAAAAATTTCATTGTAGTTCTCCTTGATAATTTTCTGTTATATTACTAAACCCTCTTACAAACTTTTCCACAGGGTTTATCTTGAGTAGGCTAGCTTTTCCGTTAACTTTAACTAATTTAAATATGTCTCCTTCTTCCCAACCCAACCCATCTATGTTTAATTCTTCATCAAACATAATTGCACCGGGCTCCAAGTCCCACGTATAATCAATGTATCGCATAATTGCCTCCCTCCACAACAGCAGGGCAACAATCATGCCACTTTAATAGAAACTCAGTTAGCAGTAGACCGTCGGGTATCCAAAACCGTGTACGATTTAGATGTGGTTCATATTTAACGTTGTTGACAGTTAGCCAGTGGGCAACCGCCATAAAATTAGGATCTTGTGTGTATACGCAGTACTGTTGCATTAGTCTCTCCTTGCATCATTCTTGCCATCTGCACGGGCAATACGATCAACATCGGGTTTAAGACCTAATGCGTTGGATACAATCATGTCAATACGGACTACGTCATGATTCATAGTCTTAACACGATTATCTAATGCGGTAATAATACCGGCCATGCCTTTAACAGCACTAAGGACTCCGGCTAAAAGTAATTTAATTGTTAGGTATACGAAGTAACCACCAGCGAGTGCGGCAGCAATTGGAAATCCGAGATCTCCAATGATCTTGAAAATATCATTCATACTAGCTCCTTGATGACGGCTTATGCCGTTCTATCTTATGCTAGTATTTATTGTAAGAGTCTATTTTTTACTTCTTCTAAATACCCAGCAGGGAAATCAATACGTTGATGAAATCTGCTATGATTATTTGGTTCGCGCCCGTTATTGATACGGCCTATTATTCCATCAAAATTATCAACCAACTCGTTAACAATAAGTTTTTTAAAATTGCCATAAAAATGTTGAAAGTTATATTCTAATACTTCTTGCATTTCCATATGCATCTGTTTAAGTGCAACAGGAGACAATGCACACAGTTTAGCAATTTCCGCTGTAATTTTTTCTATGCGTATATAATGGTCTTCTTCTAAATCGTAGCTTTCGTCTATCCAGCGATCAAAAGTTTTAAATCCATAGCTTTTTAAATAAGCAAGATTCCCAGGAGCCGCAACAAGTATAAAAGGTCTCTTGGCAACAATAGGTTTAAAAATCTTTTCTGTTAAATGTAGCTTAGGTAGAAAATATACAGTTTCAGTTACTATGTGCCATAGAGCACTTGTAAGTTGTTTTATATCAACTGTTGCGCTCATTGAACCGGTTGGATCTTTGGTGTCAATTATTAAAGGTTCCGTTATATCTTTTAATACATTATGAATATGTACGCGAGCACGATTATCCAATGGTGTAGTTGAATCTTCAATTACATCTTTCCATGTGCCGTGCTCATCCTTGAGGAAAAAACTAACATAACCATGTTTGGTCAAATCTTGTGCTATTAGATTACTAACCAGGTGTAGTCGATATGAACGATATTTTGATATCAGATGATTGTAGCATATAAATACTTTATCAAATTGATTAAATGAATCTTGTCGAATATATTGAAAATCCCTGTACCAATCTAATGCTGCAAATCCGTGAAAAAAATAGTACCAGTCGTAGTAGTCACGTTCTTTTAAAAACTGATGCTTAAATTCAGATTTTTCACTATTAGCAAACAGACGATATCGTCGTCCGTTGTTCCAAATTGGTTGGCCAGCCGCTACTTCGGTATCAAGTACAATTTGTTTGGTAAACTGATATAGTGGTTCCTGATCAAAAAAGTAACAATGAGTAAATGCCTTAATTTGGTCCAACGATTTTCTAATGCCAATACATGTATAATCATCTGTTCGATATGTTTGGCCGTGTTCGGTGTCGGATAGTACTAAAAACACTTGGTACGTACCAAACGGATAAAAGTAAAAAGACATTCCATTTTTAAGTGGGAAGATCAAGTTATTATGAAGAATATTGTAGAATCTATCTAAGGAGAACATTAATGGAAATTGGATTTATTGGTTGTGGAAAATTAGGAATGGCATGTGCCGAAACCATGGCAAGCAAACATAATGTAACTGGATATGATATTTATCCGCGGTCTAGCGACAAGATTACAATTGCTACCCAATTAGAAGATGCTGTGTTAGGCAAAGACTTAATATTCATTGCTGTCCAAACCCCACACGATCCGGTATACGGAGGGTCGCAACCAATTACGCATCTTCCAAATAAAGATTTTGATTATACTGTAGTAAACGATGTACTAAAGCAAGTTAATACCGTAGCAAAAGCAGACCAACTAGTAGTACTAATCTCCACAGTACTTCCCGGCACTACACGGAGAGAACTGAAGAACAACATCACCAATGCACGTTTTATTTACAACCCTTACTTAATTGCCATGGGGTCTGTTGAATGGGACATGGTTAACCCAGAGATGGTGATCATTGGTACAGAAGATGGTAGCGAAACAGGCGATGCAAAATTGCTGACCGACTTCTATAATACATTAATGGAAAATAATCCACGTTACGTAGTGGGCACGTGGGACGAAGCTGAGTGTATCAAGGTATTTTATAATACATTTATTTCGGCAAAAATTGGCCTGGTTAACATGATACAAGACGTAGCAATTAAACAAGGGAACATTGATGTAGATGTAGTGACCAATGCCCTTGCACACAGTACGATGCGTATCATGGGACCTAAATATATGACAGCTGGAATGGGAGATGCAGGGCCATGTCATCCTCGTGATAACATCGCTCTGCGTTACCTTGCACAAGAATTAGATCTAGGGTATGATATATTTGACACCATAATGCATGCCAGAGAAAAGCAGGCTAAAAATATGGCACGTTATGTTTATGACCATAGAGAAGGCTTGACCGTTTATATACACGGAAAAGCATACAAGCCCAACGTTACATATTTAGAAGGTAGCTATAGTTTACTGGTTGGGCACTATTTAAAAGAGATGGGAATTAATCCTGTCTATGTTGATCCACTAACAGAAGTAGTTAATCCTGTCTCAGTCAAAGGATGTGTATTGTTGGCACACAATCAACAGGTAACTTATGGTTACAGTGGTGTTGAAAACGAACAACCACTGTATTGCGAAATACTAGACGGTAGTATTGTAATTGATCCATGGCGAACATTTAAGACGTATAAAAATATAAAGGTTATACATTATGGCAATACCCGCACACGCAATAATTAAATATCAAATTGAAAAGTTCTGGGACGATAGCTTTAAACAATTAGACTATGTTAACGAAGAATTCAATGACGCAGAAAACTTAACTAAGTGGTTGGCCTTGGGCTATCCAAATAAGTTCACCGGCGACATGTGCGATATACGTCAAACTCAGCCAAAGTGGAATCATGTGTTTATTGAGTTGTTTACTTCAATGAATTGGAAAGATATCGGTACCAGTTATTACCGCATGATGCCGGGTACTACATTACCCACGCATTATGATTTATATAAAAGATACATTGAAGTGTTTGACTTACAAGGGCAAGAACAATCAATTCGCAGAGCTATAGTATTCCTTGAAGATTGGCAACCGGGACATTATGCAGAATACGTAGATCAACCATACACTAGCTGGATTGCCGGCTCTACAGTTGAGTGGGCGTATGATGCGCCACACATGGCAGCTAATATGGGACCGACTCCTCGATATACGCTACAAATTACCGGACATGTATGATTTTAACCTTCAATGAATGGGATTCACTTAAATCTGTTGTAGTGGGACACGCTACCTATGCAAATTGGCCTACAAACGATCCTGTATTTGCCCTCGAAGGTGAAAAAACACTATGGAAAGAAACCCCAGTACCGAGCGGCCCAGTACCGCAGTGGATAGTTGAGGAAGCAACTGAAGATTTAAATGAACTGGCAGTAACCTTGAGTCGCTTGGGAGTAGCAGTTGAACGTCCAAGTCCACGCAATTTTCCAATTACGCAAGGCATGTACAATTATTGTCCGCGTGATCGTTTACTTGTTTACGGCAGTACTATTGTGGATTGTGCTATGATGTATCCGTGCAGAGATCAAGAAATACTATGTCTTGACAAAGTACTGGTCAAAACACATGATGTTCGACGTATGCCAAGAAATAAAGGCATGATACTAGATGCTGCAAATGTATGCAGACTGGGAAATAATTGGTTGTATCTTGAAAGTGCCAGTGGTAACAAAGCCGCATACGAGTGGCTCTGTGAACAATTTCCTGAAGTTAACATTGAACTATGTAATTTTTATGCAGGGGTACACATCGACAGTACTATTGTGCCGGTGCGCGAAGGATTGGTTTTACTCAATGGCGCTCGCGTTAACGAAGATAACTGCCCACGTGTATTTGATTACTGGGAAAAAATTTATATAGAAGACGTAGTGGCACAAGATTTTTATCAATACCCTTATGCTAGTAAATGGATAGCAATGAACATGCTTACCGTGGATCCAAATACAATTATCGTGGATAAACACCAAAATAAATTAATAAAAATACTAGAACAACAAAATTTTACAGTTATACCCTTAGAATTGCGGCATAGTCGCACATTAGGGGGAGGATTTCATTGTGTGACTCTTGATTTAGTGCGAGATGGCAATAAATAACATTATGCTTTATAAAGAGAAGAATACACATAATGACCGATTTTGCTAGATACACCGATGCTGTCTTATCTGCCTTAAAATTTAACCCAAGGGCAACAGATGTTATAGCAAAGAAACAAGAAATATTAGATGGAGTTTATGCAACACATAACTTTAGTCCTTCTAGTATTTTATTTGTAGGGTTCAGTCCCACTATACTAAGTTGTAATGCTTCTGTTATCACGGTAACAGCAATTAGTCAAGAAGCACGGGATTACATAAAGTCCAAGGGAGTAAAATTTACGTATATTCCGTTAGATGACATTACTAACTATACCAAACAATTCCAAGTAGTTATTGCATTAGAAGAATTTTTTACTTTTGCTGATTCTGATGCAGACCAGCAAAATTCTGTTAAAACAATTTGTTCTGCGGCCACTGACTTTGTAATAAGTACTTTAAGAGATTACAAGAATCAAGATTTTAAAGATCGTGAGTTTAGCTTACCGGCGTTGGTTAGAAATGGGTCGGATAGTACAATTTACGCAGAATACCATGATTGGGATTTAAAGGATCGTACACTATGGAACACAATGGTATACGAAATTGAAAATCCAAGCGGCACATTAACTACGTATGGATTATTCCAAAGACGTACAATGTACTTTAAGCAGTTAGCAAAGTTTAGTTCGGACGCTGGGGCAGTGGGTTTCCTCGTTCATAAGAACTTGATGTATAAGAGTTTAATAAAGAAAAACTATGAACACGTAATTAGCATACAATTCGAGTAAAAATGGATATCGATCAACACGTAAACCAAATAGTTCAAAACATAGTAGCAGATATAACAACAAAAGTACAAGCCCAAGCCGCTGACGCAATTTCTCAGAAGATTGACGAAGTTCTTAGTACGTTAGATTATTCTACTTTACTGTCAGATAAACTAAGTCAAAAATTAGATATAAAATTATCTAGTTTACCAATTGATAAAAATACCATTGAAACAGAGTTAACAAACAGGGTTAATAACTTGGCACGTAACCTGTCTGTGTCTGTTGAACAACAATCATTAAAGATAATCACCGATACCGTAAGTGGATATGTGAGTCAAATTGATTTTAAAGACTTATATCAAAAAACAATAGTACAGGCTGTAGCAAATGCAGAAGTCACATTCCCTGTAGCAAGTATACCACATTCGTCTATACAGTTTGAAGGATTAACAGTATCCGGCAATCAGGTAATTGGCGGAATAATTCAACAATTTGGCAGTACCGGAATAGATGATCAATCCACTGTATGCCAATTGACTATACGGGATGATGTAACAGTAGTTGAGAATAATTTGCTAACCAAGGACTTAACCGTTAAGGGTACCACTACAATAGAAGGTGATCTAAATGTGACTGGTGAAATCCCGGAAACCAGTGCTATGTTTATTAAGTTTGTGAATGCCGCCACAAACAATGTGCGTACCAGCCTAGATCAAGTTGTATTTAAAAGTTATGCAGATATGGTAATTGATACCATTAAAAAAGATGGCCTGGATCTTACTAAAATTAAGTTAAATGGCGAGGAAGTAATAAATGGTGGCAACCTAAGCAACGCAATTACTTTTAGTAATTTACAACGGGTCGGTCAACTAAACGAACTACAGGTACGCGGTGAAACATTACTGGGCGAAACAGTTTATGTATCCGGAAAGCGTGTAGGTATTAACACCATTGAACCAACACAATCATTGAGTATTTGGGATCAAGAAATTGAAGTTGGTATCGGAAAGCAGTCAACCAATACCGCTATAATTGGTGCACCTCGCAATCAAACATTAGTTATCAGCGCAAACAACAAAAACAACCTAACCTTATTACCAGATGGTTCTGTTTCGGTTAATCGGATAAACCTTGGTAGTGTAAGTATGTCAAGCAGTGATAAACCTCCAATGGACAATCAACCCAAAGGAACAATCATGTTTAATAGTAATCCTAGTCTTGGTGGACCAATGGGTTGGGTAAGTCTTGGCGATGCCCGTTGGGCAAATTTTGGAATCATTGACTAATAATTAACATACTGCTATACTAGCGGCATGATTACAACTAAAATTGGTTTCGCTTGTAAATTTTCCTCGTTGACAAACAAGGGAATCGTATCTGTTCCTGAGATGAATGTCAAAGCCACAACCTGTCGTTGGTTGCGTGAACATCCAACAGAAGCTGATCAGAGATTGTGGGATATAACTACACATAATCTTGAAGCTATCAAACAACTTGTAACTAAAGTAGGAGAGCAAGATGAGCACCTTAGAATGGTACGGCTGGGTAGTGATATATTGCCTGTTTATACTCATAGCGACTGGAAACATTATTGGTCTCGGAAAGATGTTATACAATACTGTGAAAGGGGATTTGGCGAAATTGGCCGTATCGCTAGGGACCGCGGTGTCCGCCTTAGTTTTCATCCTGGTCAGTTTACAGTTCTTGCCAGTGAAAATCCCGGCATAGTCGATCGTTCAATTGAGGAGTTTGAATATCATGCAACAATGGCCGCTTGGATGGGGTTTGGCAGAAGTTTCCAGGACTTTAAAATTAACGTCCACATCTCAGGTAGACAAGGCCCTGACGGAATCCGTAAAGCATATAAACGGCTCAGTCCAGAAGCAAGGAATTGTATTACCATCGAAAACGAAGAAAACTCTTGGGGGTTAAATGATTGTATTGAGCTTTGTGATTTGTTGCCTATTGTTCTTGACATACATCATCATTGGATTCGCGAAGGAGTATACATTGATCCAGCTGATGACACCGTTGCGCGAGTGTTGGATAGTTGGCGCGGTGTTCGCCCTACTATGCATTATAGTATCAGTAGGGAAGATTACCTAGTAGGACATGACGCCAATGTTTTACCTGATCATGCCCAATTATTGGCGCAGGGTTACAAAAAGCAGAAGCTACGTGCCCACAGTGATTTTTATTGGAATCACGCTGTAAATGATTGGGCATTGGGGTTCAATGATCAATTTGATATCATGTGCGAAAGCAAGGCCAAGAATCTCGCTAGTTTTAAATTAGCGGAAATAAGAAACAAAGGCCGGCTTAAAATATAAATCATACCAATCAGTTGTCATCATAACATTAAAGTTATGATCAACGATTGGTTTTATTTTATTTAAGATTTCTTCCTGTGGTTGGTTGCATAGATACTTAACTTGTTCCATTGCACCCATAAATCGTGTAGTATGATCGCCAATTGTATCATACGTTTCGTCAATGACATTATCAAATGATTTGAATCCGTGTAACTTTAAATTACGTAGATGATATTGTCCCGCTAGGATAACAAACAATCGTCGACCTATTATAGGTTTAACTGTTTTTTCAGTATAAAAACTATAGTGATTTGTCCAATTCGTCTCGGCAATGATGCTGTATACAGTTTGGTTGTAAATGCTAAGTGGTATGATTTGACTTATGCTCATGCGATGATCATAGTAAGGGAAACGTTCCACAGTCCATTCCACATCGCGATCAACCACAAGCCCTTCGTTCTCCCACAACCATTTATCGGCAGTTGTATTTGCCAGATTGCAGTCGCGACTTGCGTCTAAGTATGTGACAATATTCCTGTCAGCCAGATTATTTTCAACAATATAATCATATGCAAATCGTCTATGAATTTTACGTCTACCTAGCAATACGTCAAATGCTAATTTCTTTGGCGTGTATGGTGTTAATGTATCCAACGTCTGCGGTCGTACATTACGATAAAAATGCACAGTGGTAGTAAACCAATCGTAAAATCTATGCACTGGACTATGCACTAGAGATAAATTTAATTCCCCGCATATAAAGTATGCAATATTTTTTTGATCATTTCTTTGTAGTATTTCTACGGTGCGATCATGTAGTTCGCTTACTAGCACCAACACCGAATTGGCATTCTCTGCAAAGTATCGTAATTCCGCATCAAAGTTTGGATCAATGGGATACGGCATCTGTAAGCACACTACTTTATTGTCGTGCTGACTAGATACAAATGTATCTTTATCATTGTAAATTTTTGTGTCTAGTAGATTACAACGGGAAAAGTGAAAGTGAAAAAGGGCATCGGTATCTGATGTAACGAATACCCCCGTGGTAACACCGGCCATTTGCAACTATTAGGCTTTTGGTTTACGTGTAGTGGCTTTTTTAACTGTGGCTTTTGCTTTGGCAGCGCCAGCTCTAACCTTGGTAGCAACAACCTTAACTTCTTCTTCAACCTTGGCTTCGATTACTTTAACTTCAGCAATAGCTTCTTCCTTGCTAACAACGCCATCCTGGTTTGTATCCGCTTTTTTGGCAAATGCTTTATATAACATATAACCACCAGCGACTACGACTGCAATAATAATAACTGTAGAAAAATCCATTTTAAATCTCCCATTGAATAGATATAATATTTAGTAGACTTTTTGGGTAAACAGAATATATTAATTGTTGCACCGCAAGGTAAATACTGTTATACTAGATACTTGGTATAACGTAAGATGCTGAATAGTTCGGGTCTTACAATAACATTTCGCTTAATAAAGGAAAATAAAATGTTTACATTAGATACAACAATCGACGCAGTACAATCCGCAAAGAAACAGTTCGTTAAGACGTTTGTAACAAACGAAACAATCGCTAAAGCAATGAATGAATTTGTTGACGCACAAGCCGCATACACAAAACAAGCAACCAAAGTTGGTACAGATACATTTACCACACTAGCACAAGAATCTGTTAAGGCCGTTAAAGAAGCTTCAAAATTTGACTACACCAAGTTCGGTGAAGGCATTATGAAGGCATACACAGCCCAGGGCAAAAAGTAACTTTGTTGCTAAAAAACAACAAATAACCCCCTGATTTTAGGGGGTTTTTTAATGGCCAAAATATGGTTGACCCGAAATTCGGGTTCGTGTATACTAGTTGTATTGTTAATAAAGAGGAGTTACTAAATGGCTTATATTACTGCCCAAGAAGTTAAAGCAATCCGCGATGAACTTAAAGCACAATTTCCAAAGTTCAAATTTGGTGTGCGTAAGGGCTCGGGTAGTTTGTCCGTTGATGTAACAATTAAAAGCGGACCCACTGACTTTTCCAATGCACTGGAAAACCACGGTCAAATCAATCAGTATCACTTGCATAATTATGGTGAGCATCAAGCATTTTTTGAGCAGATCATGCGTATAATTAAGATTGCCCCGTCCACGATCCCCAATGGACGTCGTTGGTTTGATGAGTCGGATTCAATGACTGACTATTTCCATACTGCATATTACATCCACTTGCAAGTTGGCCAGTGGGACACTCCGTATATACTGTCAAAATAAGTGGTTGACCCAAAATTCGGGTTCATGTATAATGTATGTATAGTGAAAAACAAGGAGAGAAACATGTTTGTAGTTTACCATAAAGAAACCACCAAAATTGTTGGTAGCCGTGTTCACAATACGTGGAAGAGTCTAGGTGCCGCAAAAGCGCATTTGGGCCGTATGGCTAAAATGGGTTACAATGTAGACGAATACGATATTGCTTCTTACTCGTTCTTTTCCGACAGCATTGAAAAAACTGTGGTCCGTACAAATTTGATGTCGGGCAAGGAATTTACCGAAAGTGTAAATACACCACATTATTGCAGTCCGTCTAGTGAATCATATTGGAGTATGTAAATGATTACCATATACAACGAGATGAAACAAGCTGGTTTGAGTAAAACCGATATGGTTATAGAAGTGGCGTGTGCGGTCATGGTGTTTGCGGTGCCATTGTTGTTTTTGTTCATTGACCAATAAATTGTTTTGTAGTAAACTGTATTTCCGATTAACCAATAAGTAAAGAGCCATATATGAGTTTATTGTATCTTAGAGCAAGACCAATTTTAGCGTTCAACGAAAATGATCCGCTACACAGGAAATACTATTACGAATTCATGACAACAAGGTCGTGGGGTCATTGTCCAGTTCGATTTATGGCAGAGGCTCTTAACACTAGCCTTGTGTATCATATAAACGAAAGGATGTTAGCTTATTATGTCAAACAAGAATTTGCCAAACGTATCGCGAAGCCCAAACCCAAGGGTGCATCTGGCGCTGTTCGCAAGAAACAGCCCATTCAAGCCAAAACAGGTACAGTTAAAAAATCTGTATCAAAGAAAACCAAAGCACTCTAAACCCGAAAATTATGGAGAATAAAATGACTCACCAAGTTGAAGCCGTTGCCAATGAAGCAGTATTTCGTATGCAGTTTAACACCCGCGATGCCGTGCGGTATGTGCAACGTAATGCCAGCGTGGATCAAGCAACCGCGCAAAGTGCAGTTCGACAAGTAATGGTTTTTCATAAGAAATGAAATTGTTAACAGCGTCGCTGATGGTTATAAGTTTAGTTGGGTGTGCAACCAGCAACCAGCCCAGCGGCCCTGTTAACCATCCTCGAGTTCGGGCAATTAGTTATGCTCAGTTAACTGAATTTTCTAATAATATGAGCAATAAAAATTGTCCCAGAATAGATGAAACTATTAATTTTTTAGAATCCCAATTGGAGGCCAAGGGTTTACTGTATGCCACACCGGAACAGTTAAACGATGAAGATCGTAAGTATAATGCCACAGCCAGGCTAACCATATGGGGCTTACGTATTGGGTGCAACAATCCCAATAGGTATAGATCATGAAGCGTACCGTGTTATTTGGTTTATGTTTAGCAAGTGCTGTGGCCAATGCTGATTGTTATGTTAGGTCAAGTATTAAACTATCAGTTCAACCAGTTAATACAACGCCAACGGATATCCAAAAATTAGTGGTGCCCGATGCAAAAGGTTTCAAGTGTGTAATTCGGTACAGAATCCATATCAATGATGATTGGCAGACGGCTGAAGGCATTGGATATAATAAAACCGAGGCAGGTGCATGTATACAGGCATTGGAATTACAAAAAGGATTTATCTTAGAAGAAGTTATACCCACTAGAGTCAAGGCAGACACCCAGATGGTGTGTAGTGACTTAATTGATATTAAGGTACGTCCGGTTAAAGTTGGAGAAACTATTTGGGATTCTGAAGCAGATATGCACAGACACCCAGCTGAGAGAAAGCCGTTTAATTATAAAGGTACTGTATGCAGGATGTTTACAGAACGAAACGACAAGGACCGAAATTTGTATACGTACCAAGGTATCATGTGTCGCACTACATCACAGCCAGATTCAAAATGGCGTGTGATTGACAAGTATTGATTTTTGTAGTAAACTGTAGTTATTGTAACCAAACCAAAAGGTGATAAAATGAAGAAGTTAGCGATTGTAGTAGCTGTAGCAAGTGTGTTGAGTGCATGTGGAACCACTGGTGGTTCTTCAAATTATACAGCTCAACTTGAGAAACAGGCCGAGCGCACTGAAAAGCAGATGAAAATGGCTATCAGCGAAGCTCCCGAGTGGATGACTAAACTGCCCAAGAGTGCCAATGCAGTATTTGAAAATGGTACATCTACCAGCATTGATATGTCCATGGCAGATTTGAAGGCCAAGACTATTGCGTATGCTAAAATTTGTACTGCCGCAGGTGGTAAAGTTCGTAGCCAAATGAAAATGTATAGGGCAGATAACGGGGAAGCCAGCGTAGAGCAATCTGAGTTGACTGTACGTAGCCTGTGTCCGGACATCGACATCACTGGTGTAGAAACTGTGGAAATGAAGCATGTTTCTGAAGGTAACAGAATCCGTACTTATGTGCTAGTTGCACTTCCAATTGGGCAATCGAATATTCTTAAATCTACCAAGGATGCAGAAAAACGTGCTCCGGAAGCATTTAGGGAATTAGATACTATCACTAACCCAAGATCAGCACCGGTTGTTACGCCCACCCAGGAACGTGGCATTACCTTGATGCCTGTGGACAACGAAGAATACAAGCGCAAGCGCGATGAAGCTCTACAGAAGCCTGGTGCAGTAGTGGGACAAGCAGTAATTCGTTAATTTTTGGTAGTAAAAGTGGTACTTTAACGCTTTCACAGTATAGGAGTAAATACTGTGGAGGCGTTAACATGTCAAGACCCAATCCGATTCGATCAATAATGGAAAGTCCGCTACCCAGCATAACGTATCAGCGGCGACTGCAATTTCGTCCAACTTACAAAGATATTAACTACGCATATAAAATTATTAACAGGCATATCTTTAATAATGTATTACACAAGCCTGTTATTAAACAAGGCATCAGACGCGATACCTGGGGATTTTGTACCTGGGAATCAGAAAAGCAAAAAACTGGTAGCTGGTGCGTTATTAGCCTGTCCGATAAATGGTTTTGCCCCCAGTGGTTTATGCAAACTTTAGCCCACGAAATGGTACATCAATACCAGTGGGATAAACTTACCAAAGATACCAGGGTAGATGCTTACAGCAATCTAAGTGGGGCGCATGGTCCTAGCTTTTTTGAGTGGCGTGAACAATTTGGGTATTACGGACTTGATTTAAAAATAGCCCATGGACGTCAGCGATGGTTTCTTCATCAAGACTTTGCTAAGTGTTGATTGTTTTAGTTCCACGCAGACAAAATATAAATTTTAAATTGCCATTGGTTGTGTCGGGATTTTCGTGGCTGGGATAAATTCCTTGCTTATTTGCTATTTGCTTTTTAAAGTTTATATCAGACCAACATAGCACCAAACCAAATTGTTCCTGTAGGCTGACAGCCCACAAACGATAGTATTCTTCCATGTCAACTACAAGCCTATTTAAAGGCAACATCTGCGTATCCCTAAAACTGTAAAACAACAGGCCATTGGGTTGCAAGCAATCAACGTAACTTTTGATATTGCTGTTAAGTTCGTTAACATCCTTCATCCAATGATCTCCGCGATTGTTGGTCACAATAAAATTAGCAGACTTGGGCACATGATTTTTGATGTCTTTACGGTCTGAGACTATAATGGCCTTGGGGTAGAACGTTTTAACCACTGGATGCATTTCAACTACATGTAAGTCGGGTACAACTTCTTCTAAATAATAACCAGCACTTCCAAATATAGTAGTTGGGCCAGCATTCAAGTTTTGCAGTATAAAATAGTCGTACGGATCAATAATAAATTCTGTTGAGTTTTTTCTATTGGTGAGCCAATACTGATGCTTTAGCCTTCCCATACGAAATCTTTTATATTGCGTTATCCAACTTTGACTTAGATCAGGAACGTGGAGGTTATCTACGTATTTCATGCAGTAATCCAAAATATTTGATCGGGTATTACCCATGTAAAGTATGTGCCATCTTCAAAGTAGTTGTGTGATAAGTTAACTACATTGCCATTGATGTTTTGTGTTAGCCATTCGTGTATGGCCGTGGGGTAGCTATCCGCTAGTGCAGCGTCATGATAACTATTATCGATGTTGATATACGTTCTATTTAAACACACCAATATATCCTTATCACAGTTAAGGTAGTTAGTTAACTGTGCAACAATTTCTGGACACGGCAATCTACTGAATCTTTGATCTGTTATTAATAAAGTGTCGGCTAGTTCTATATATTCTGTCACAGGAAACGTAACATCTGTGAATGTTTCGTTATCTTTGATGATATAAACTGGACCAGTAGAGTTAAAATACAAAAAGTCGTTTATAGTCTTCTCTCGTCTCATACCAACCTTCTCAGTAAAAAAGTTTAATTGAACTTGTTTATAGTTGCGGTGCCAGCGATATACTCGCTGTCCGTTTTCTACAACAATGTTCTTACCTGTTAAAGTTTTCATTTTGTTCTTTCCATGTTTTATGGAGTAATTCAACTTGCTTTATATCAAAGGGTATAGAGTGCATGATACAAAATTCTTCAAAATCAAGTAGAAATTGTTTTGTATTAAAAATATTGCTAATATCAAATTGCCTTGGGAACGTAAAACTCTGATTCCAGTTTGCACACATTTGAGCATACTCTGCATCAAAGTTATCTTGGTTGATGTTAAGTTGACTGCATAAATGTTTAAGAATTTCTGGTCGATGCAATGCGCCAAATCTGCTACTTAATTTAGTCAGCGTATCTATATTGCTACATAGGATACGTATAGTTCGGTCTGGGTGTTGCAATGAAAAGTTGGTATCGTGCGAACTTAGAAATGCTGTACTGTTATGGTTATTTATATAGGTTAATTTTTCGTCGTCGGTCATCTGCCAGAATTTTTTTAATAGTACAAATTCCTTTTTTACAGTTACAGCGACATAAATAGATTCTAGTTGGGTTGGGTTCAAACAGCTAACAAAGAAGTCTCCAGCCATTCCACCTAAATACAAAACAATAGTTGACATAATAGTATTATATAGTATACACTAAGAACTTACAACTTTTTAAGGACCGTAATGCCAAATTTTATTCCCACAGTACTCGAAAAAACCAGTAACGGAGAACGTGCATATGACATCTACAGTCGTTTACTCAAGGACCGTATCCTTATGCTTGACCACGATGTAAATGAACATTCAAGTAGCCTTTTAGTTGCTCAATTTCTATTTTTAGAGTCAGAAGATCCAGAAAAAGACATCTACTTTTACATTAATAGCCCCGGCGGCAGCGTTACAGCGGGAATGGCCATTTATGATGTTATGCAATTTATCAAGCCCAATGTTAGCACTATTGTAATGGGGCAGGCATGCAGTATGGGGTCGCTATTGGCACAAGCCGGTGCTCCGGGTAAACGATTGATATTGCCAAATGCCCGCCATATGATACATCAACCCTCTGGTGGTGCCCAGGGACAAGCAACGGATATCCAAATCCAAGCCCAAGAAATCATGAAGATGAAGAAATACCTAACTGAAATTTATGTTACTCATAACAGCGCAGGTAAAACATTTGAAGAACTGTCGCAGGGCATGGAACGTGACTTCTTTATGAGCGCCGATGAAGCAGTTGCATACGGATTGGCAGACGAGGTTATTAGTAAAAGACAATAATCAATACTTATAAATGTTGCATCGCCAGGTATAAGTACTAGTAGAAACCATGAGTCATTATACCCGGAGAGATGCAATGTTTAACAAGATTATTGATACAATTTTTATGTTTTTAGCAGTATTAGACCAAACACGTAGAGCCGCCGCATTGGCCAGACGTGGAGACACTCGTCAAGCAAAAGAATTAATGAAAACTTAATACCTATCACAGTAATAAATACTGTGTTATGAAATTTTTTGAACTAGAAACCAAACGCGAAACTGCTCCTATTGTTTACATAGATATGGATGGTGTTCTTGCTGATTTTTTTGGCGAAGTAGCACGTGAGCATGGCGTTAATTACTGGCGCGAAATACACCGCCAAGAAATAGCAATTGAACAAACAGCCAAAAAACCTGGCTTTTTCTTAAATTTACCCCCAATGCCCAATGCCGCAAGTTTTATCCGCGGAGTAAAGCATTTGGCTAGCAAGTTTAGTATACTGAGCAGTCCGTTACAAAGCAACGTAGAACAAAGTAGCCAAGAGAAATCGCAGTGGCTACAAAATCACATGAAAAATATACAGCCACAGTCGGTTATATTTGATCATGAAAAGTTTAAGTTTGCCAAACAAGCAAACGGCACCCCAAACATACTAATTGATGATTTTGATACTAATATAAATCTGTGGATATCCAATGGCGGCATCGGTATACTACACGTGGACAAAGAGTATCAACAGTCTCTACAACAGTTAAAAAAAGCATTGCATGGCGATCTTGAACAAGAAGTTAGATTGGCCGTAAAAGAAGAGTCAGATGAAATTGCCAGCAATCTGCAGAAAAACAAATTATATACTGCACGGCAAGTATTAAAGTACGTGCAAGGCATACATAAAGACTATCATTTGCCCAAGCCTATATTAAAATACAAAACTTGGGTATTAATTGACGTGTCAGTGGACAGCCTTAAGACCCCAGAATTTGTGCACCAAGATGATCCTTATCGTAGAGTAATAGATATTGATTGGGATCATGTACAAGAAATACCACGGTGGGATATATTAAACAGGCCAGTTGTCATTGACGACAACGGCTGGGTATTAGATGGAAACCATAGAGCAACAGCGGCACGAGCTGCCGGCATAGACGTTATACCAGCATTAGCACCTTACCAGGATTAATTATGAGAGCAAGAGAATTTGTTATTAAAGAAAGCACAGGATTTAAAGTTAAGAATGGTTTAACTTATCTATCGTTGGACCAGTTGATCCAACAACAGAAACCCGAGCCCGAAGTTGATGAAGCAATTGGATTAAATGCTCCGCATCGTCGTGTGCCCGATGCCGAACTGCAAGATTATCTGGGTCGTGTTAAAAATAAAGACAAGAGCAACAAAAGTGATTACTATACTAAACCACATGTACATGCATCTAGTTTAAAATACTCAGACAATGGCACTGAAATTGATATGGAGTCAGTGCGTCAGATTATTACTAAACGACCAACTGAACTTCTAAAGCAAAATAAGAAGCTGGAGCACAGCGGTGGTCATGGAGAAGTATCATTTAATACAGGATTGCCAGCATTAAAAGGTTTATGTGTCGATGAAGATACCGGCGAGTTTATATTTGTAGATACTTGTCCCGGTGCAGGTGGCTGTCAGTCATACTGCTATGTCAAAGGCGGCTTCTATATCATGTTCAAAGGACCCTGGGAAAAGATGAGCCAGACCCTGAACTTTTTGCTTAACGATCCTGCTGGGTTTGAAGAGCAAATGGCATCTGAGATTGAAACGTTACGTGCAGAATATGAAGCACCACCAGCCTGGCAGATCAGTATCAGATGGCATGATTCCGGAGACTTCTTTAGTCCGGAATATATGGATATGGCTGTACGTATTGCAAAACGTTTCCCATCGGTGAAGTTTTATGCTTATACCAAGATGGGTTCCGCGGCAGCGGCACAGTTACCCGATAACTTTATAATCAACTGGAGTGAGGGTGCTAAACCTGAACAACGTAAGATTATTAAGATACATCAGCAAACAACTGGCAAGCCTATTAAAAAGAGTGAAGTAGTACCAAAAGAGATGTTCTCAAAAATGTTGATTAAAGATGCAGGGAAACAATGGCAATGGAAGTCGCCGGAAATATATGATGCATTTAAAAATTCTTTAGCGGCAAAATATAAGATTCAACCGGATACTATATTGACGTATGACCAGATGGAAAAGACTCCAATTGGCACAGAACCAAAATGGAATGTTATTGTAAAACCCGGTGGCGACGGAGATACCAGTGCTAATCGTAGAGACGTAATAGGTACGTATCTACTGTATCATTAAAGCAGTTAACTAGGAAATCAAGAATGAAACAAGTGTTATTATCAATTATATTGCTGTTAAGCACAGTCAGCGCACAAGCATGGACGCAACGGGCCAATGTAGCACCACAGTATTGTGCGGCCCACGTACCGTTTGGTACACCACAAGTAAAAAAAGCGGACGCGACATTGATTTGCCGCCAGGGTTATTTTTTACTACACGATAACCAAGCTAAGATCCCAACTTGGGTAGCATGGCAAATACTTCCGCAAAACATCAATGGTTGTGTACCACGTAGCAATGCGTTTGCAACAGACCAAAGTTTACCACAGGGCAAAAGTGCAACACCTGACGACTATGCCGGGACTGGTTACGATAAGGGACATTTAGCAAACGATGCACATCAATCCTGGGATCAACAAGTAGAATACGAATCATTCTTGATGACCAACATGAGTCCACAGTTACCTGGGTTAAACAGAGGTATCTGGAAATTGCTTGAAACAGCGACCGGTGCTTGGGGATTTGCTAGACAGCATGAATTGATTGTTTATGCCGGTAACGTATATGATGTTACAAAAGATAAAAAGATTGGACCATCACAAGTTGATGTTCCGTATGGTCTCTTTAAAATTGTTATTGACAAGCAAACTGGTGACACGCTGGCCTTCTTGTTCCCACATAAGGAAAACCAAGGTAACGATTTAACTGTTGTTCAGACCACTGTACAGGCAGTAGAAGCTGCAACTGGCATTGTGTTTGCTATTCCTAAGGGACATAACAAAGCAGTCAAAGAGCCAATTTGGCCAATTGATTTTAAATCTGTTGCTGTCAATAAGAAACAATTATGCAAGGGTGCTGAATAAATTATGAGAGCTCGCGACTTCGTTAAAAATAATGTGGCCTACCATAGTAGCCTTAATCCGGCTGCATGGGATGGTACAGAATTACGTCCCGAAGTCCGCACTCGTTTACTTGAGATAGCCAAGGTGTTTGTTGGATATTTAGACATTCCGGATTTTATAGTAATTGATGTAGTGTTAACTGGATCAATGACCAATTACAATTATACCAAGTACAGTGATTTTGATATACATGTAGTGACACGCTATTCCGATCTACAATGTGATGACTTGGCAGAAGCATTGTATCGTGCCAAGAAACAAATCTGGAATGATGCACACGACATAATGATACGTGGACACGAAGCAGAGCTATATGTTGAGGATATTGACCAGCCGCCGGTGAGCGCAGGCACATTTAGTCTGTTAAAAAACAAATGGATCAAAGAACCAACGCATAATGTGCCTACTGTGGATGATGCTGCCGTTAACGCCAAGGTACGTGACTTAATTAAACAAATTGATTCAACGTTAAAAACTGCAGATGATCCCGAGGACCTTAAACGTATCATGGATAAACTACGCAAGATGCGTAGATCCGGATTGGATAGCACAGGTGAATTTGGCGTCGAGAATCTAGCATTTAAAATTTTACGCAATATGGGATACCTGAGTAAAATTAGTAAATCATATCACAAACAACAAGATATGGAACTAAGTTTATGAGAGCCAAGGAATTCCTAACCGAAGCGGTGTTTAATATAATTTTTAAGGCACAATTGCCCGACGGTAAACCATATCTTAAAAAGTTTAAAATTACAGCACCAGACAAGTATACCGCTTCAGACAAAATTAAAGAAAAATTAGGTAATCTATACGATAAATTATTAAGACCTACATTTATATTTGGTGATCAAGAAAAGAAAATCGCACCAGACTATGTTTCAGACAAACTTAAAGGTCTCAAAGAAAGTGAAGCACCTATTAGGCTGTCTGACTCGTTGGTCAAACCACGGGCCTGGATTGAAAAGGTATATGCACTCTATCCGCAAACTTGGCAAAACAATCATGTCATGCCCATGGGCGGCACCGGCGATGACCAGCAATTTGCCATGTTTGAATTAATACCCAGCCTGAGTAAGAAAGATTCTGTAGAGGTCAAATGGTTCCAGGCATATCCATTACGACAAGGTGTGGGTAGCCGAGCAATGAAAGAGCTACAAGAGTTAGCCAGAACGGATGGGATTGGACTTACATTATTCCCCTGGCAACATGGACAAGTAAGTCAATCTAAACTAACCAAGTTCTATAAAGGACAAGGATTTAACCCCATTGTAAAAGGTTCTAAAAATATGCATTGGACTCCGCAATGACTATCAAATCTTTACAAACTCAACTAAGTATTGATTTAGTTAACATAGAAGATTTGGCTTATTTAGAACCGGATCAATTAAAAATGGTAGAGGATGCATATCAGAAAGTATATGATATGTTATCAGAGTTAAACAAGAAGCAGGATACCCCCAAGTGAATGGCCACTGTATGGGCATTATTTTTAATATGGGGGCAGTTAAATCCCACATTGAACTACTTGGCTACATACAAGGATGAAGCAGTTTGTAAGCAGGCAGTAAAAGAATTACAAGACAGTAAATTAAAGAGTGTATGTATACCCATGCAACCAGAGAATAAAAAATGAGAGCAAACGAAATCACAACTGAAGCCCCGTTGCCGCCCGATTGGGATGAGAAACAATATCAGCCTGGGTCATCATTCAAAGCACGGTTGGCCTATGCTTTAGATCGTGCTAAAAAATTAGGTGCAGGATCTAGTCGTGTTGCTGTAACTATAGAATATCAAGGTCGTCCAACTGTATTAAAGATCGCAAAAAACACCCGAGGGGTGGGACAAAATGGTGCAGAGGCAAGTATACTAAATGATGGATATGCCAGGCAGATGGGTATTCTTATTCCGCTGATAGACTACGATAAACAAAATCCTCAACCTACTTGGATCCAGACTGAGTTAGCACAACGAGCATCCAAGAAGCAACTGTGTGCTATTATGAAATGTGATACTTTGGTACAATTGGTGGCAATGGCTCGTGCTATCAAAGGGGTCGGAAAGTATCAACAAAATTATGCCGACTTTGTAAAATCTCGATTAACTCACAAGTCCGAACAGGATATTGAGACAATGACAGAATATGCCGATAAATTAGCAGATTTAGATAGTCAGTTTGATGTCCTAATAAGTGATTTAAGCAGAGAGGCTAATTGGGGGATTTATCAAGGTAATCCGGTCATAATTGATGTGGGATATACCAGCAACGTAAGTAAGCAATATTACTCAAGATGAAAGCAAACGAAATTATAACCGAAGGTTTAAGTCATCCTATCATATGTGTGGATGTTCAGCCTGAGTACAGTGGTATGAACGACGGTGATGAAAATTCCGTATTTCCGGAGATCATTAACTTTGTCAATAAACAAACTGGTCCAGTATTAATGTTTGTCAATGCCGAAGATCAGGGACTAAGCGGAGATACTGTTCAAAGCATAAAGCAATATTGGGATGATACTATTTGTCCCGAAGATGAACGATATACATATAACGACGAAACAGAAGAACACGATGAAAATCCCGATTGTCCCAAGATAAATTGGCAACGATTCACAATAGTAGACAAAGGGTATGGTTATTTTAGAGCCTGGATGGATCAAAACGTCAATCCTGCTACTATCATCAAAGTAATTAGATTCATGTATCAGAGTAAAGTAACCGACAGCAGAGAATTATTTGGTGGGGAGAATGAGGAAGATTACGCAGAAAACATGCAGAAACTCGTTGGCCCTGAGTTTGACTATTGGATGTTGAGTGACGCAATATCGGTTAATTGGACCAGTATCGCACAATTAAGGCGATTCAATGGTGCATATCTAGTAGGTGGTGGGCGAAATGAATGTTTACAAGAAGTTGAATTACTCATGTCTGCATTTAATGTTAAATACAAGAGAATAGATAGATTAGTATACGGACAATGAAAATAAACGAAATCTTAACTGAAGCGGTTAAACAACGATTAGATCCCAAATGCTGGCCGCGCAAGCACAAGGCTGGCACCAAGATCAAAGGTGGAATCCGTGTGAATAATTGTGTGCCTAACGAAGGTGTGGCAGAAGGGCTACAGAATATTGAAATCCAAGACGATAAATCTATAGTCACTATTAGTGTTGGTGGAAAAGAAAGATTCGTATTGCAACCTGCTACCGGTCATAAACTAAAATCATATGGTGGTCGCGCATACAAATACTGGACTATCTATGATATAGAACGTAAGAAGGATAGATTTAATCCTAATATTGGTATGATGAGTAAAAATCAAGCTATTGCGTATGTCAACAAAATAATCCAGCATGAAGAAGATACGGCAAAAGAAAAGCAAGGTGTGGCAGAAGGTACTTCTCCCAAACTTAGTGCGGCACCAATAAAGATTGGGTCGATTTACCGTATGAAGGTTAATGGGTCACAAACATACGGGAAGGTTGCATCTATAAATGACGACAGGGGAACAGTTCGCCTTCGTCGTTTAAATAAAGATGGTTCGCCATATGAAGGCGCTGGGCCAGACAAGGATTCTGATGGTCGCTGGATTCAGCAATATCATTTCCATGTGACAACCCCGGATAATCTTGGTAAACGCTTTCAGATGGACAATATGTATGGGGAACTTGTTCCATATGGAACAGCAAAAATACCCGGAACAGAACCTATAGGTGAAGACAAAAGACCTGAAGAAACTTCCCCTAAACTCAGCGTATCCAAAGCTGATGTGGTGTCCGTGCAAGGTGTGGCGGAAGGCACGGAAAAAGTCAACCCGTTAACCAAATTAACCAACGCAGTGATTAGTTTCTATAAACCAGTTGTTGATCAGATTGAACCAGGCGCAGTTGACGACTATGACAAACAAGCCAAGGAGTTATTAAACCAAGCACCTGACCCAAATATACGCAGTCGGATGCGGGAGATATTTCAGAAGGGTCAGAAAGATCCCATGATACAGGGCGGTGTTATTACTGCTATTGCGGCTATACTGACCGGCGGCTTATTATCATCTGCATCACGCATGGGATTAAGCCCAGCACAGACCAACATATTGTTACAAGCAGTATTGAATACAGTTATACCCACTATTATCGCACGTATCAATAACAAGAGCTGGAGTGATACCATCAAATATACCTTGGCCAGTGTGGGTGTGGGAATGACCGCAGCCGCCACATTGAGTGAGAAACGTGTGACAGAAGGTCTCAGCATTGATGTACCCAACGAACAATGGTTACAAGACAAAATAGACTATGCTAAAAGCAAAGGTCGTGATGAATGGGGAGCTCCTTTCTTTGGTACTACTACCGCTTATGTCAGACCAAACCCACAGGTATCAGTTGTTAGATTAGAAATGCTCAAAGGTATGCGTAACGAACAGAACAATGTTCGCAAGAAAGACCTAGAGTGGTTAATGGCTACTATGGAAAAGACCGGTAAACTACCACTCACAGACCAGGGTGAAGAATACCCACCATTTGTCATGGTGGCATACAATGGTGAAGCCTGGGTCAATGAAGGCAATCATCGTATTATGGCTGCGTATAGATTGGGTTGGAAAAAGATGCCTGTTGAAATTAGATACTTTGACGGCGGCGAACGTGTTGAAGACGGAATCATGTATCCAGGCAAGATTGGACTATAACACAAAAGCCACCCTAGGGTGGCTTTTTAATTGATATATTATTGTTATTTTACACTAAAGCATATTGAACGGTACGGGTACAGCCAACTGCATCTAACTCTATTGCTCTATGATTGTCGGACCAATGATGTGCTGAAAAATTTGCACTATTGCTATACTGGTGTGTAGCAACAATTGAATTGGTATTTACAACTAAGTTTGTTAATGTACCTGCATCACAGCCACCTTCAGATCCATTTGTACGAATATTTTCTGCCAACTGTGCCACTTGGTCGGCTACCTCAGCCGCAAATGCCTCATTGGATGGAAACGTGTATGTTGTGGTCACTTTAAATGGTACTGTTATTCCCTCGTGCGTAAAACCCAAGTGCTCTATACCATGAGCATTGTTATATGTTGCAAAAGCCGCATCAAGCTGGATACTTAGAAACGAATCAAATTGACTATAACGATCTAGATTGGATAAAGTTGAAACCATAGTTGATGTCAGTCCATCTTCGCTTAGGGTGTTTGTATGAAATTTATTATTATTATCAAACGCCACTTTCATATCCGGATAAGCCTCATGAATTTTAGCTTGGATAGTTGCCCATAAGGCCATGGCCTCGGCTGTATCCGCATAAAACGGTGTTGACGTGTTAGGCCGTTTCATTCTCTTTGTTTCGGTGATTGCTGACATGTCTAAATTCCTTGATAAAATTATTACTGATACAGTTATTTATACAAACTCGTTTGGTTGACCGAAAAATCCATTTCTGCTATACTAAGAGCATGAAGAAACTAGATTTTTATCTAAAATGGACGGCTACAGCGGTCATTGTTATTGCCACCCTGGCCAATGCGTTTGACATTAACCCATTGAATAAAATACTCTTTTTACTGGGGTGCGGACTATGGACCTGGGTGGGCATACTGTGGAAACAGCCCAGTCTTTGGTTGCTCAACGTATTTTGTGCCCTTGTATACGTAGTAGGCTTTGTAAGTCATTGATTTGTATAGAGAATATTTTGGTTGTCCAATAAATCCATTTCCTATATAATATACATATACTAGCAAAACGGAGAAGAAAATGGGATTTGAAAAAGTGGTACTTAATGTAGTCTCAGAAGTGTTGCAAAAAGACGACACCGCCAGTTTTACATGCGGCACATTATTTGTGGCCTGTGATGAGAGTGATGCTCGTAGTGTTTTCCACCGTTTGAGCCGTGATTTTGGGCTTGGAAAAGTGCAAATAAACGGTCCAATCCAAGGTGAATTTGCTTACGATTTTGTATAAAACGGTTGACCCAAAATTCGGGTTCGTGTATACTAGTTGTATTGTTAATAAAGAGGAGTTACAAATGCTAAGTCAAATCGTCCAAGAAGCTTTTACAGCGGCCAAACAAGCCGAAGCAGAATTCCGTGCCAAACACGGTGAGCCAGGCTACTGTGGTTTTGGGTGGGTTGAAGTGTATGTTAATCGCACCAATTCCAAAGAAGCCAAAGAATTGCTGGCCGCTGGTTTTAAGAAAGACTACAAGCCGAAGTGCCTGACTGTTTGGAACCCAGGTGGCAGTTTTACCCAGTCCATGGATATCAAAGAAGCTGGCGCCCAGGCGTTTGCGGAAGTGTTGCAAAAGGCGGGATTGAATGCGTATGCTTGCTCGAGGGCCGACTAACATGGCGTATACTGTTTATCAACACGATATACGGTTTGGTCCCAGAAAAGGACTTGAAGGGCCGTATCATTACCCCAACGGTCAGACGTTGTATTACGACCCCAAGGCTGGTGAATACTACGACCCTACCACGGACTTTTATGTAGACCGCGAAGATGTTGCTCGCTTGCAACAGAGTATTTTTGATAGGATCAGTGCCTAACATGAAAAAATTTATAATGCCGGAACGGGTTGCGTTTGATAAAGTGGGTGATACTGAAATATCCACAGTCAAATTGAACTCAGCTGGTTGGGGATACGAGACCTGCATGTTTTATGCCGATGGTCATTCGGATGTAGTTTCAACCTATGATACGTTGAAAGATGCCGTGGCTACCCACAAGCAGATAGTAGAACACGAAAAGAAACATTTTGTAGCAAAAATGCGACATTTTGGTGATTGACCATAAAATCCATTTCAGCTATAATACTTGTATAGTAACTAAAAAGGAGTTTGAAAAATGATCACAATCCAAGAAATTAATTCGCAAATTATCGCAGGAACGTTTACAAACGATCAATTGACGTCTATTAACGATGCTGTAAAGTTTGCCCGAAGCAGGCTAACACAACAAGTAGCCCGTACACTCCAAATTGGAGCCGCTGTTAGATTTACCAGCAACCGTAACGGTAAAGTTTATCCGGGCATACTAGAATCAATTAAAATTAAAAATGCTATTGTCTCAACGGCGTTTGGACGATACAAGGTTCCGATGAATATGTTGGAGGCTGTATGAAATATATATTGATCATTCTGTTGATTGTTTTACTGATTGTTCTTGGCCCGCTCCTAACAATTTGGGCACTGAATACATTGTTTCCGGTTCTTGCAATTGGGTATACAATTGAAACATGGTGTGCGGTAATAATTGTTGGTGCCGCTATGCGGGCCAACGTAACGGTTAAAAGGGATTAAATCATGGGAACTCGTAGCCGAATTGCTGTAATGCATGGTACTATATGCAAGTCTGTATACTGTCATTGGGATGGTTATTTGGAACACAATGGTAGCATACTAGAAAAACATTATGATACTGTCAAGGCCAATAATCTTGTTGCCTTAGGAGATATGTCTACTTTGCGTCCAAACATTGGTGTTAAGCATGCCTTCAGCAAATTGGATATTCCGGAGGCGGATCGCGAGTTGTTTGAACAAGAACATGCAGAGTCATGCACCTTTTATGGACGTGACAGGGAAGAAAAAGATTGTTCATGGAAAGTGGCGCATACATTTGAAGAGTTTTTGGAACAATGTTACCAGTGTAACGCAGAATATTACTACGTTATGGAAAATGGTAAGTGGTTTGTTGGTACTACTGGCGGCGGTGAGTTCAAAGGTCGCTTGGTACGGTTGAGCGAAGCGTTGGAAGATGTTATTGAAACTGAATCAATCTAAGGAGATATCATGAGTAAATTTATCATTGGTGCTATTTTTGGTGTGATGATTTGTACTGTTGGGTTTTCGGGTATCGCTCGAATGTTTGACAACGGTGTGGCCAAGGTACAGAGCGTGGCCAAGGATGCGGCAAAATGAAAATTGTATTTGCATTGATTTTGGCAAGTGTGCTGTCCGCGTGTTCGACTGTGGCCGGTGTTGGTAAAGACATTTCTTCTGGTGCAGAATGGACCAAAGAAAAAATGGGCAAGGCGCTGTAATTTTGGTAAAAAGAATTCAAAAGTTGGTTGACTCAAAATTTGAAATCAGCTATACTTAGAATATGTCCAGTGTGTGGACATGGTAGTTTTAATTTAACTTAAATGGAGTTTTAAAAATGAGTAAACTGTTCAAAGTAGGTGGTGTTAGCAAGTGTAAGTCGGGTTATAAAGTTCGTTTCGCTAATGAAGTGACTCGTGTCAAGATCTTGGCTAAGACTGATACGGACATTCAACTGTTTGATTTGCCTAAGGCAATGGACAAAGCTGAATTGGTTACGTTTTTGAAGTCGCATGAGCTGTATGCTAATGCTGATTACAAAGCGGCAATTGATGCGGCTGATATCAAGTACAACAGCGTTAAGGTTGTTAGTACCAAGGCTACCAAGGTTAAGCCTAGTCTTGAGGCTATTAAGGCCCGTGCAACTAGCAAGCAGGCGGTTGCTGAGTAATTCACGTAGGGGCATCGCCGAGAGGCGTATTAGTCCCTTACTATCTTTTAGCACATTGCCCGAACCGAGTTTCCGGTAGCAAGGCGAAAGCTGGCAAGTGTGCTAAAAAATAGCGGATAAGGACAAGTGCGTTCTTTTAGAGTCCCGAAAGGGTTCGCTTAATAAAGACTCTATAAAACGATGCGGGTGAATCCAGGTGCCACCTCCCAAAACCACCCTGGACGAATTTAGGTTATTCCAAAACGCAAGCCACGCGAAAGCAAAAAGACAAGCAAGGAATATTAAATGACCAAAGGTCAGCCAACTTGGACCCGCCTGGGTAACGCTGGGCTAGTATGACCCGTACGAAGGAGAAGTGAGTTCGTGACTCAAGGGTGGTAGTCTTTTTACCTAAAGGCCGCTGGCAATGCGTTAACGGAACCTGTCGTGGAGAGGGTGGAGGCTGTGTGTGATGATGTATTGGTCGTAAGCCAATATGTTTGATGCAGTATAATTACCTCCGGGGTTCGCAGAGCATTTTGTTTATATAGGTAAGTATTTGAGACTGAAAAGTGGGTATCGTTAGAAGACGTTCTAACTATTCGGGCCTAACCGGCGTGGAACAGGTCCTGATAAAACTAGCCGTACGCTATTGCCCGTGGGAGTTAGTCCGGACGCATAAATTGGCCCTCAAATACTTACCTATATAAATATTGTAGGCCTTTATATACTAATAGAACTGAAAGACTGGGTTGGTTCTAATGATAATACCGACACTAAATAGATATACGAATATTTTACGGAGGGCGATGCCAACATAAATATTTTACAAAAGCAGTATTCAATAAACGGTTAAATTCCGCATAGGCAACAAGCTCAAAGTGTGTTACAATTTATAAACTTTTAAAAAGGAAATAAGAATGAAGAAATTACTATTAGCAGTATTATTGGTCACTGGTATTACTACAGCCCAAGCACAGGTATCAGGCAATTTAGGATTAACAAGTGACTATCGTTTCCGCGGTATTAGCCAAAGTCAAAATGCACCAGCAGTACAAGGTGGTGTTGATTACGCTCACTCAAGCGGTTTCTATGTTGGTAACTGGAACAGTTCAGTAAGCTCATCTGTTCACACAAACGGTTCTGGCGTTGAGAGCGATCTCTATGCTGGTTGGAAGAAAGATATTTACAAGGGCCTGACTCTTGATGTTGGTTCTTATAACTATTTTTACCCACGTGCTACCGCTGCAAGCACAGGCTCAAACTTTGACACATACGAAGGTTTTGCAGGTCTAGGTTATGGTCCGGTTAGCGTTAAGTACAGCCGTACACTAGGTAATGGTTATTTTGGTACAGCTAATGCTCAAGGTACACAATACTACCAAGCTGATGTAAACTATCCAATCGCTGGATCAAAGATTAGTTTGCTTGCTCACGCAGGTAAGACTAATGTTGCGAATCAAAGCACAGGTGATTACAACGATTATAACTTTGGCGTTGGTTACGACTTAAAGGGCTGGAATTTAGCCGCTAAGTATTACACAAACACATCGTTAACAACTGCCGCTAAAACAGCAAATACAATCAATAGTCAAAAATTGTATAAGAATGCCGCTGTATTATCAGTAAGCAAATCATTCTAATTTAAACATTAGAGTAAACTAAAAGCCCACTTTGGTGGGCTTTTTCTTGACTTTTGATTACAGCATAGCGTATACTGAGTAGGTATAAATACAAGATAACAGAGTAAAGAAAATATGACCTTACCAGTAAGCGGAGCAATTAGCCTTAGCCAAGTTTCAGTTGAAGTAGGACAAGCATCTACTTATTCTGCATCATTAAACTGGGTTAAATCTATAACCAAAGATAGTGTTAGCAATATGAATGCATTGCATGGTCGTTCGTACTATCAAAGTTCCATGGATGGCAACTGTAACAATGGTAATTGCGACTCAGCTGTTGGCGGCGGCAATATAAATTGTGTAAATTGTAGTTTAACTACAGTTAATTGTGCAAATTGCGACGCCCAATCATGGTTGCAAGCTGGTACAAACTGCGCCTGTACTTATAACTGCGATCAGCACACAGATCAAGCGTACAACTGTAACTGCAATTGTAATTGTAATTGTGCATGTTTTTGGTCTGATGATACGCTTAAAGATCGCCAAGGCGAAATTGTTAATGCGTTGGATATCATTTGCGAATTAACAGGGTTTTATTATACTGGTAATAATAAAGCAAGACAACTTGGCCTAAATCCAAAACTTGATGTTGGAGTTAGTGCCCAAGATATAGAACGAGTGTTCCCTGTGGCGGCTGGCGACCCATTACCGGGAAGTGGTGTAAAAACTGTACGATATGAACGTTTAGTTCCGTTACTGCTCGAAGCTGTAAAATCATTAAATCAAAAAATTGATCAACTCAAAAAATAAGGCCCAATATGCTGTTTGAAGTTCATGCTGAACGAAACTCTGAAGACAAAAAAATATTTTATTATGATAACGAAACAAATACGTTGTCTGATGCTAACAATAATATATTCGAATACCCCGTTGAACAAATTATAAACAAAGAACTTGATATTGTAACTAGAGCATTTTCTAAAGAAGATCCGTTACGTAAGTCCACTAAAATTAGTACGTTAAAGATTCAAATGGGTTTGTCTTGCAATTATTCGTGCGACTATTGTTCGCAAAAGTTTGTTGAACGGCCTCCAGAAACAAATAGAAAAGACATTGATGATTTCTTGGCAAAATTGGAAGTGTTGGAATTTAACGAAGCCACTGGATTAAAGATTGAATTTTGGGGAGGTGAGCCATTTGTATATTGGAAAACTCTCAAACCATTGGCTGAAGCGTTAGTTGAAAAATTTAGCACATGGAAAACAAAGCCGAGACTAAGTGTCATAACAAACGGATCGTTGTTAACCAGAGAAATTTGCTCGTGGTTGTACTATATGGGATTCAGTGTAGGCATTAGTCACGACGGGCCGGGGCAAAGTGTACGTGGACCTGATCCTTTCTTAGATCCTGAGAAGAAAAAAATAGTATTAGAGTTTTATAACATTATGCGACAAGTTAATCGCATAAGTTTTAACTCAATGTTGAATAATAAAAATACCAGTCGAAAAGCCGTATACGAGTGGTTTGTAGAGTTTACCGGAGACCCAAACGTTGTTGTCGGGGAAGGCTCAATTGTTGATGCATATGACGAAGACGGGTCAAATAGTTCACTAGATACACTAAACGAACATTTTGCATACAGACAGTTATCATTTAATGATATGTATTCTACAAATGGCCAAATTGGGTTTATAAATATCAAAGACAAAGTCAATGGGTTTGTGCGTAGCGTATTGACGCACAAAAAATCAGAAGGGCTAGGCCAGAAGTGCGGCATGGACGATGAGCATACTATTGCCATAGATCTTAAGGGCAATGTTGTCACTTGCCAAAATGTTAGTGTAATGGAAACCAGTAAGAATGGTGAAAGCCACCTAGGTGGCAACTTAGCTGAGTATGATGCAGTAGAACTTAAATCTGTTACGCATTGGAAAAATAGAGCAAACTGTTCTGGTTGTCCAGTACTGCATCTGTGCAAAGGCGCATGTATGTATCTAGACGGCAAGTACTGGGACATCACTTGTAATAATGCTTACTCCGACAACATTCCATTATTTGCCTTGGGCTTTGAAAAAATTACCGGATACATTCCAACACTAATTAAAGGTGACGGACTTCCGCTAGAGCGCCAAGATATATGGGGTACCATATATGAGCATAAAGAAAAAGCTAAAAAGAAACTGATACCCATTAAAGTTGTAAATGAAAAGATTGCTGTCATTGACGACGTGGAAGTATACGGGCAGTCAAGAATAGGAGAATAACAATGTGGACCACAACGTTAAAATTAGAAGAATTTATAAACACATCTAAGAAACATGCCGAGATAGTTAATATTACTGCACAGGCGCCCACAGACTTAATGTTGGCCCAAATTTCTGATGCGTATACTTTTGCCGAGATCCCGACACATTTTACATTTACCGTCAAAGACTCCGATGGAGTATCACGTGAATTAAGCATACTAGTTCCAAGTGAGGTTTGGCAAAAGATGGAAATACCCGTTACGGAATTAGTCAAGGCCGCTAATAGATTTAAAGTTGCCCCAATTATATACACACATTTTATAAGACCCGATATCGTTGATGGTTGTGAATTATATGGATGCCTTATTAATCCAATGCTCGCCCCTCCGGAGCCACTTGCAAAATTACTCAATGAACTAAAAGTTTTACCCCGTGTTATAGATGCAAAAGCCTTTAATATAGTGGACCCGGCTCAGTTAGCGGCTGCTGGGTGTAATGAGGCTGTGCGAATTTTCCTTGAACTGGATATTATTACCGAAGCCAGGCTAGATCAATACGATGATAGTATATTTGATCGTCATGATTTCTTAGTTCCAAGTATTGGTTATATGAGCGAAGAAGCGCACGAGCATATTATTAATACCGCAAAAGAATATTTAAATAATATAAAATAAATGATCAAACAGTTAAACAATTTGTTTAGCACACCGTTTTGGACCTTTGACTTTCATAAAGACAATCCACAATTGGCTAAAACCGTCCAGATGGATGGACTTACCTTTAGTAAATATGTTACAGACAAAAAAGCCAAAAACGAAACACCTACAAATATTCGTTATGATTTCTTTAATCACATTGGGTACGGTATCAGTGGACTACGCGAGAACACAACAAACGCAATAATCGAAGTTGCAAAAGATCAACAGTGGACAGACTACACAGTTGATATACGTGCCAGACAAAATGTAATTTTCCCGGGACAATGCGATACCCCTCATCATCATCAAGGATTAGATTTAATTGGTGTGTATTACGTTACTGTTCCAGAAAATAGTGGTGACATATTGTTATTTGAAACCAGGGGCAGTATTAACCGTTTATGGGAAGATCCAATGGTAACTCCCGATTCGATGGGCCGCACAGGCAGAGTTTATTACAGGCATAAGCCACAAGTTGGTACATTGATAATGTTCCCTAGTTATCTATTCCATGCAGTTGAAACAAATTTAAGCAACGAAAATAGAATTTCTATTGTGATGGATATACGGATAAACAAGGAATACGACGACGTATATGTTTAAATATGTAATAGTCGGGGGCGGAACTGCAGGTTGGTTAACTGCGCTATTTGTCAAAGAAAAATTCCCATACAGCGACGTCACAGTAATAGCAAGCTCTGAAATTGGCATACTTGGTGCTGGTGAAGGGACTACCCCACCGTTCATAAACTTTTTAGCAAAAATAAAAATTAACCCAGACGAAATTATATCCAACTGCCTTGGTACAGTAAAGACTGGCATTAAGTTTACTAACTGGTGTGGCGACACCAAACACTATTATCACAACTTCTTAGCCGACACACGGCAAGGAGACTCGGCTCTGCACTTTGATGCAAACTTGTTGGCAAAGTATTTGCAAACAGTTGGAATTAAACGTGGTATTAAACTAGTTGATAACGAAGTAACTGATGTATGTGCCGACTCCAATAACAATATAACAAGTCTTATACTTAAAGATAAAACGTCTATAGACCTAGACTTTGTATTTGATTGCTCGGGCTTTCGACGATTAATAATTGGCAAGCATTATAACGCTAAATGGACATCGTACAAAAAAATATTACCCGTCGACCGTGCTATGCCATTCTTTCTTCAAAACGATAATACCAACCTTCCTGTATATACAGAAGCGATAGCACTTAGACATGGATGGATGTGGAAGATACCAGTACAAGGAAGATACGGATGTGGTTACGTGTTTGATAGCGGTCGTGCCACAGACAGCGAAATTAAAGAAGAAATAGAAGAACATCTAGGACACGAGATTGTTAGTCCACGTATGTTTAGTTTTGATGCTGGATGCTTTGAAGATACCTGGATTAACAATTGCGTGGCAATTGGATTAAGTTCGGGATTTTCAGAACCACTTGAAGCCACTAGCATATGGGTACAAACAACTAGTCTGACTTTCTTGCTTAAAAATATCAACGGAATAATACTAACAGACACTGATGCAAAGCGTAGATACAACGATGCTGTAAAAACTATGAATTTAGAAATAGCAAAATTTTTACATTTTCATTATCTAACTAACAGACAGGATAGTGATTTCTGGAGAAGTTTTGAAGTACCAAATGTATTTAATATGCATAGCAGCGGAGAACTACTCACGTTTGCAGAATACAATTGGGAAACAATACAAAAAGGGATTGGATATGGTAACCGTTGATGCGTTTGGACATTGTATAGTTTTATCACATTGTGATAATAGTGACTACTATATCAACGATGATGTTATATCCGCAGTAGATAAAATTTTTGCATTACCCGAAGTACAGAATAGAGAGCGCGGCGCAGACTGGGATAGCCACCATGGAGAAGGCGAAACATCTGAGGTTAATCCTTATCTTGGACCAGCACATATACCGGGTGCAAGTAAGTTAGTACAATGGATTAAGTCCAGTTGTATTCGTGCATTGTCCGCATACAATATTACAGGAAACGACGTTGAAATCACGCGGTCTTGGATGAATCGAATGAACCAAGGTAGCCAAGGTAGATGTCATATACATACAGGAAAGGATATTTTAGGCCTAGAAGAATCACCGGACCTTGTTGCTATTTTTTATGTAAACAACCCAGACAACGGGTCAAAGTTAGTAATAGTCAAAGATGGTATCGCTGGTACATTGCCATCGGATATGCCAGAATCAGACAAAATATACATAACGCCATCAACCGGAGATTTAATCATACATCGCCCAGATGTATGGCATGCTGTCAGTGAGCATAAAAATCCGGACCCTAGAATTTGTTTTGTGTTCCAATTACGCAAAATATGAGTCTGGGCAGATTAAATTTGACTATATTAGGGTATTATCGTATACTATACCAAGTATACAGTTAAATACTATTTTAAAAGAAGGAAGTACAGTAATTATGGCAACAGGTAAAGTTAAGTGGTTTAATGATGCAAAAGGTTTTGGATTTATTACACCTGATGGTGGTGGTGAAGATTTGTTTGCACATTTCTCAGCAATCAACAGCAGTGGATTTAAGTCACTGAAAGAAAATCAGCAAGTTACGTTTGATGTAACACAAGGCCCAAAAGGCAAACAAGCGTCAAATATTCAACCTCAGTAAGGTTGTAAAGAATTGTTGTAATTCCTTCGTAGTGAAGGCATCTTGGACGCGGGGGCAGTACCCGCCCAGTCCACCAGAGAGTATATTATGATGTAATCTGAAGCCCAAACTAATCAAAATCGATAGATTATGATGAGGGCGGAACTTGTGTGTTGATAGCCTAACGGCAGGAGCCAAGATAATATACTCCCTAATGGGCTGGAAATAGTTTCGACAGGGTGAGATAGCGAAAGAGGCAACACAGTAGGCGATGACTGTAAATCAAGCAAAATTATAACTGCAAACGATGAGTTATTCGCTTTAGCCGCTTAATACCGGCTTGCTGAGGTAGGGATACCAATAAACAGAAACTTCCAGAAAGCCCACTTTGGTGGGCTTTCTTTTGTCAGTAAAATAATTGTATTAAATACTTACATGGATATTCAACAATACTTTGTAGACAACCAAGATAAACTTGATGTAGATTTTATAAATGCCACCTTAGATAAAAAGATTGAATGGCTTAATTTTCTGAAAGAATCTGCAGCAATTGATTTATCTCTAGGACATATTATACAGCATAACCACACAGCACGATTAACAATTGAGTTGGTAAGTCCAGATCTTACTAAAGAATATTTACACGCACATCCATATAGTCAACTATTTGGCACCAGTAGCGTAATTAAACTTGATGATACTTGCCAAATTGATAATAACACATTATCTGGTGAAAAATTATTTGTTAGCGGGATTGACAGAGCTGGATATCATGTTTTTTGGATGAATCATAATAATAAACAACAAATTGCCTTTGTTAAAGACCATGCCAATGGCGTATCGCACAATATGAATTATGTACCAATTGGCATGGAAGGCACTACCACAGGACATCTAGTTTTTGATAACGTAACAGATTTCCAGTTGCTGACTACTACAGCAGATGAACGATTGGCAAAAAGGTTATTTTTTCATAATATTGGATTCAATACGGTCAATCTTGGATTATGTCGAGCATTACTAGTAGACCTGTTCTTGTTTGTAGAATCAAAAAATATTCCGTTTGAGTTTGAAACTAAAGCCCTAACCCATTCATTGAATGTATATGCAGATTTATGGGAATCAAATTTGTATTGTTTACAAACCAACGGGTTTGATAATTATCAATTAAAAAAGATAGCAACAACGTATTCTGAAGGCAAGCGGGTATTAATGTCAATAATTGAAAAATACTTAATGCTAGGCGACAGCCGTTATACCCAGTATGGGATTGATAGCCAACGGTTTCGTGATGCATTAATCTACGTATCACACCGCACTAATTTTTACAATTCGCTGTCTACTGTATATAAACAGGGAAAATAACACCTTATTGCTGGTAAATTCTCTTTAAGAATCAACGACTTACGTAGCCTATATTTCGGTTGTCCAATAAATCCATTTCCTGTATAATATACACTTACACTAGCGAAACGGAGACAGCAAATGAACAAGAAAATTCAAAGATTACAGAAGTTGGCTCTCAAAGAAACTCAAAGACTTATCGCTCATCATAGTGAACACCGAACTGCCCGTGTTGTGCGTGACAAGTTCGAGGAAGCACTGGCTCTCAAAGAAACTCAAAGACTTATCGCTCATTGAGGGGATTGACCCCCAAGCGAATGCAGGTGATTGGATGTGCTAATTGGAGAATATGCAGGAATAAAATTGGTTGACTTCTGGTCTGATCCTGTGTATAATACACACTTACACTAGCAAAACGGAGAAGCAAAATGTATACAGCAAAAGTGGGTGACATGGTTGGTTACTTTCGTGTTGGTGGCACTGGTGGACACATGATGGGCGTGGGTTACGGCACGGTAACCAAAATCAACGGTCACGGTCATTACCACCTTGACACTGGTAAAGTGTTTGACAAGCATGGCAACGAGCGTGGTACCAATTATGGTGTTTGCCTGGTTAATGCAGAATATCTCCGTGAGCGTGTGGCCAAAGAACAAGCCCGTCAAGACAAAGCCGCAATGGTACGCAGCCTGATCCAGAAGCTGGAAGGCAGTTTTTCCTACTCCGGAACGGTGCATATTGATGGCGATGCCAAGCAGGAATTGCTGGCTATGGTGAATAGCCTTTAATAATCAATGACTTACAGCACCTGTATTTCGGTTGTCCAATAAATCCATTTCCTGTATAATATACACTTACACTAGCGAAACGGAGAAACAAATGCTTACAGTTAAACAAGTTCGTGCGGTATTGGAAGGTCATGCGGACACGATTGGTAAAAACAAAGACGGCCATATCGTTGTGCGTAAAGGCTTCTTTTATACCAACGGAATGGATGCTGAGCAATTTGCCCAAGTGGTGCTGGCGCGATTAACGCGGTCGGGTATTGCGGCCCGTTTGGTAGACGCCAATTGCATTTGGAAAGCCTTCCGGGGTGGTGCTAGTGTAGCACAAGGCAGTCACTTTAAAGTGGTTTTGGTTGCCCAATAAATCCATTTGCCGTATAATATACACTTACACTAGCGAAACGGAGAAACAAAATGCATACATTCCGAACCCGTCAAGTCACTCCGCAAGTCCCAGCAATGCCAGGCATGACCCCCCTGGGTTTCCGCCCAGCTCGCAAGGCGGTGCAAGCCAACCCTGACCAAGTGGGTGCCATTGCGGCATTGGGCCAGGCCTTGCCCCAGCTGAGCAACAGCGACAGCCAGTTTGCCGCCAGCCTGTTACAGAACTTCAACCGGTATGGCAACCTGAGCGACAAGCAGATGCACTGGGTTAACACCTTAACTGCTCGTGCGGCGGCTCCCCGGCCGGCTCCAGTGGTATTGGTTACTGTGAACTTCCAACCCATACAGGACCTGTTTGACAAAGCCGCACAGAAGCTGAAACGCATCCGGGTTAAACTGCAAACCACTGACGGCCAACCGGTTGTTATCGGCCGCGCCGGCCCCATGAGCAAGTATACAGGGCAGATCCTGATCACAGACGGCGGTCCGTTTGGCGATAACAAGTTCTTTGGCCGCATTGACGTCACAGGCGAGTTCTTTGCTACTCGTAGTGCTACCACTGAAGTGTGCAATTTGGTGAAACAGTTTAGCGAAGACCCGGCCGGGTCAGCAGCACAATACGGCAAGCTCACAGGCGGTTGCAGTTTCTGCAAGCATGGGTTGACTGACAACCGTAGCCTGGCAGTGGGGTATGGCCCGGTTTGTGCTAAGAACTTTGGCTTGGTGTGGGGTTAATATTTTGGTTG